>OLPG01003246.1_pt1 | contig 10312 bp, 10 predicted proteins | sample 1672311 | NCBI WGS metagenome assembly OLPG01 (sample SAMEA3136670, study PRJEB25190) | human gut metagenome | biome: human gut; feature: human-associated habitat; material: faeces | place: Austria | collected 2013
AGCAAAGCAGCTTCTGCATCGCAGAAGCTGCTTTTGTCGTATAAAAATATAAAATTACTTTGTTGCAAGGTTGCAGCGGGCTTTAGTGCTTACTCTGCAAAGCTTGTCCTCAGCTCTTTTTCTGCCAGACGGATGAAGGCACGGATAGCCTCCTCCAGCTGCGGCTGCGGTGTGTTTTCTTCCTTGCAGTGAGAAATACCGGGATCGGATTGGGCGAACATCATTACCGAAGGTACAACGGCATTCAGAGGCACGGCATCATGCAGCGGTGCGGAATACATGCTGTGTCTTGCACCTGTTTCCTCCTCTACGGCAGCGTTGCAGTCCTCTACCAGCTGCGCATCAAACAGAATCGGTGCTGCCTGCCAGATAGGCTCAAACTCTACAGTGAGCCTGCCTTCCTGCGCATGCTTTTGCGCCGCAGCCTTGGCTTCTGCAACTATCGTTTGCATTGTTTCCGGCTTAATGCTGCGCTGGTCCAGCGAAATGCGGCAATAGCCCGGAGAAATAGTAGTCAGGTCAGGCTTGACCTCAATATTGCCTACAGTGCAATAGGAATCATATTTGAGGGCAATTTCACGTAAATCAAGGGTGGTCTGCGCTGCCGCAATAAAGGCATCCTGACGCAAAGCAACCGGAGAACCGCAGTGTCCCTGCTGCCCGCGGAAGGTGATGTACTGGCGGTTGCAGCCGCAGACGCCGTAAACGCAGGCTACACTTTTTTTGCCTAAAGCCAGCAGTGGTGCCTGTTCAATATGCAGCTCCAGGTAAGCTTTAACCGGCAGCTTGGCAAAGGCAGTGTGCGCCTCACCTATTCTGTTGGCATCAAGGCCGTATTCCTGCCAGACATCGCTGAAGCTGCGGCCGTTTTCCTGATGGATTAAGGGCAGCACATCCTTGCTTGTGACAATGCCGCTGACAGCACTGCTGCCAAGACAGCTTTTACCGAAGGCTACACCCTCTTCATCTGCCCAACCGACAACGTAAAGAGTTTTGGCAGGCTTTTTATCTGCCAGACCGTAGGCACCGATACCCATGCCTGCTACAACGCCTAAAGCGCCGTCCAGCCAGCCTCCGTCTGGTACGGAATCGAGATGGCTGCCGATAACAATGCACTCCTCGCTTTCGCCGGCAAATTTTGCCCAGCTGTTGCCTGCAGCATCTGTCCAGACCTCTGCACCTGCAGCCTGCATCTTTTGGGCAAACCATTTCGTTGCTTTCTTGAATGTCGGTGTCTAGGCGATGCGCTGTGCTCCGTCCGCATCAGCGGTTAAGGCTGCCAGCTCCTTGAGATCGGCAACAATATTTTTGGCTATTTGTTCACGTTTCATATAATGCTCCCTTCCTGCTTCATTAGGCTTTTGCATAACGGCAAAAGCGTAAAAATCAAGTTTATTATATTTTATTATAGCTTTAAAATCAATTTGTTACGCTGTTTTATCTGCTCCGATAAGAGCGTTACAGCAAACAAGCATAGGATAGCTTATCTGCATTATATACAAATCGGAATTAATTTACAAGACGGAATAATGAACCTGCAAAGGTATAGCGAAAATAAAAATAAGCTGCTGCCTTCACTTTTGCTACAAAGAAGGCAGCAGTTTTTTCAGTTACATCGTAGAAAGAATGGTATTTACCTGACTATAGCCTGCTGCTACTACCTGCTTGCGGAAGCGGCGGCGTAAATTATTGTTGGGAATAAAGATATTGGATACCTGCAGACCGGCAATATTGAAGGTTTTGCTGGGCGCAGTGCAGATTACGCAATTTTGCTCATATTGCTCACCTAAACTGGCAAAAACTGTCTGAGAGTTATTTCCCCAGACGAAATCACCGTGAATTTCATCACTTACGGTAATTACACCATGCTTAAGGCAGATATCGCCCACTTTTTGCAGCTCAGCGCGTGTCCAGACACGGCCTACGGGGTTATGCGGTGAGCATAAAAGCATCAGCTTAACATTGTTGGCGACGATTTTTTCTTCTAAATCGGCAAAGTCCATTTCATAATGACCGTTTTTCAGAATAAGCGGTGAATTAATAAGTTTGCGCTCATTATCCTCGATAACCTCGCTGAAAGGATAGTAAACCGGCTGCTGTACAAGTACGCCCTCACCTTTTTGGGTGAAGGCCTTTACTGCCATAGCAAGGGTAAAAACTATGCCGGGAGTTTTGGTGAGCCATTCTGCTTTGGGGCTCCAGTTAAAATGCTTAGTATACCAGTCGCGGACAGCGTGAAAATATGCTTCTGTGCTTTCGCTATAGCCGAAGATGGCATGCTGGCAGCGTTCAACAAGTGCTTCCTGTATTTCCCGGGCAATAGGAAAATCCATATCTGCCACCCAAAAAGGTAAAACGTCTGCCGGACGGCCACGCTGGATGGCAAAATCGTATTTTAGGCAGTCTGTATTACGTCTGTCGATTATTTTGTCAAAATCATATTTAGTCATAGTCTATCACCAAACTTTATTCGTATAAATTATTCTACTGCGGCAAAGGCCTGTGCCAAATCGTCAATCAGATCCTGCGTTGCTTCAATGCCTGTAGAGAAGCGCAGCAGACAATCCGTAATCCCCTTTTCAGCACATTCTTCGGCAGTAAGGTCGGTATGTGTCTGGCGAATCGGATAGGTTATCAGGCTTTCTGTACCGCCAAGGCTTTCGGCAAATTTGATGAGCTTGACGCCTTCCAAAATTTGGCGTGCTGTTTCCGTGTTGTCTACAGCAAAGGAAATCATGCCGCCGAAGCTAGTGGTCTGCGCTTTGTTGATTACATAACCGGGATGATTTTCCAGACCGGGATATAAAACATATTGTACACGCAGTTGCTTCTGCAGCCATTTCGCAATGGCAAAAGCATTTTTTTGGTGCTGCTCCATACGTAGCGGCAGAGTTTTGATGCCGCGGATAACGAGCCAGGCATCAAGTGCTCCCAGACAGGCGCCTGTTGCGTCGGCTGCACCGATTTCATGAATACATTTTGTTGCAAATTCCATAGTGTCATCTTCTCCTTTGAGCCTGCATTTTAATATTTATGTAGCGATATATTGATATAGATAAAAGGCTATAGCTTTACATACATCAAAAAAGCACGGGCAGATACCCGTGCTTTTCTTCATTATATAAGGTATATTTTTTACCACCCTACTCCAATCCATGGACCGTGGTGGTGATGGCCGCCGCCGATGCCGATACCTATGCCGATCGGGAAGTTCCAGCCACCTCTGCGGCTTTGCTTTTCGCGTTCAATCTTCATGAACCACAGGCGATAGATTTTGCCGCCGTTTTCCAGCTTTTTCGGCGTATCCTTATCGGTGATAATTTTATAGCCGTTGAAGTTGGTATTGGAGCTTTCGTAATCGCTGAGCATTTTGTTCATCTGCGCAAAGGTTGCCTTGTTATTGGTATATAAGCGCAGCATTTCGGTATTGGGCATGGTTAAAATCAGCTGCTTGCGCAAAGAGCGGTCTGCTGCCAGACCTTGATAAACCTCTACCCTGTCTTCTTTGATTTTTACATATAGCAGGTCTTCGCTATTGCCGACCTGCAGGCGTTCGTTCATTTCGGTAGCACTGATGGTTTCCATCGGTTTGATTGTGTCCGGATCATCGGCAGCCTTAGTTTTATCTGCGGCGAGCGCCAGCGCGCTGCAGCAGCACATCAGTAAGCAGGTTAACAGTAAAAGCAGCTTGCGCATAATTCTCCCTCCTTTGGAAGCTGATGGGAAAAATCTACATAAAAGACTTAAATATTCCTCAAGAATATGGTATCATATTTACGTAAATTTGTTAACTGAACTTTAGGCGATATCTGAGGGACAGTTGATTTTGGGAGTTTAAAGGAGATTATATGAAGAAAAATAACCTGATATGGATAATTATCTGTAATATCTTGGGCGCACTGCTTTTGGGCAGCTGGCTGGCAAGCACCCCTACCGCCGGCTATCACGGACCTTGGCTGGCGCTTGACCAAAGTGTATTCTATTTCTTTAACCAGCAGCTGGCTAAGGGAACTGCCTTTACGTATTTTACGGCTTTTGTTAATCTGCGCGCCTTTGATGTGGTGGCCTTTGTGGCGATGCTGGCGATTTTTTACAGCTATTACCGTAAAAGTAATGTGGAAGGCAAGCGCTGGTTGTTCTGTATCGGTGTTGCGATGTTGGTAAGTGCGGTAATCATTAAGCAGTTTGATAAGTTGTTGCCGATTGACCGTGCAAGCGCTTCCGTTTATTTTGACCAGCTGTATCATAATGTAAACTGGGTTAGCCAGCTGAGCGGCTGGCCTGCCAAGGATCGCTCCGGCAGCAGCTTCCCCGGTGACCATGGCATGATGCTGTTGATATTTGCTGTGTATATGTGGAAATATATCGGCAAAGATGCTTTTATCAAAGCGATGGCTGTATTTATTATTTTCTCACTGCCCCGTATTATGGGCGGTGCGCATTGGTTTACCGATGTTTTCGTAGGCTCCGTTTCTTTTGTCCTGCTTGTTTTAAGCTGGATTCTGCTGACACCGCTTTCGGATATCTTTATCGGCTGGCTGGAGAAAAAGCTGCCGCTGAGATGGTTTGTGAAGAAAAGAGAATAGATTTCTAAGCTGTTGTTATTTTGGCTTTTGCTTATAGTAAGACTGAAATGGCAGCAGTTTTTTTTATAATGAAGGAAATGTCTTTGGGGCATATCATGTCCCACCATGGACTTTTTATTTTCGCTTCCCTCTTCTATTTTTTGCAGATTTGTGATAAAATTTAGTTGTATTTTTATGAGAAAATTCAGCAAGGAAGTGACGGAATGGAATTTGTAAAATCTGCTGATGTAGTCGTTATTGGTGGCGGCATTGTAGGTACTGCTGTATTGCGCGAGCTTTCCAAGTATGACCTGAAATGCGTTCTGCTGGAAAAAGAGCCGGACATCGCTATCGGCACTACTAAAGCTAACAGTGCAATTCTTCATGCTGGCTTTGACGCTCCTACCGGCAGCCTCAAAGCTATTACCAACGTTCGTGGCAACGCTCTGTACCACGAGCTGCAAAACGAACTGGACCTGGATATTAAATGGACCGGTTCCCTGGTTGCTGCAACCACCGACGAGGAAATGCAGACTCTGCAGGAGCTGCTGCAACGCGGTAAAAAGAACGGCGTTGAAGGCCTGCAAATCCTGTCTAAAGAAGAAGTTCTTAAGCAGGAGCCTAACCTGACCACTGTCAAGGGTGCTCTGTGGGCTCCGAGTGCCGGCGTATGCTGGCCGTTCGGTGCTGCTATTGCTTTTGCTCAATGCGCTGTACAAAACGGTGCAGAAGTTATCCGCGACTGCAAGGTACTGGGCTTCGTTAAGGAAGACGGCAAAATTACTGGTGTAGAAACCAATAAAGGCACTATTGCTGCTAAATATGTGGTTAATGCTGCCGGTGTTTATGCTGACGAAATCGCTAAGCTGGCCGGTGATGATACCTTTACCATCACTCCGCGTAAGGGCGAATATATTCTGTTTGATAAGACTGCCTGCAGCAGTCTGGTTTACGGCGTGGTATTCCCCACCCCGACCAAAAAATCCAAAGGTATTCTGGTTTGCACTACTACCCACGGCAACACCTTCATCGGTCCTAACGCTAATGAGCAGGATTCCAAAGAAGATAAGGCTGTTACAACTGCCGGCATGAATGAAATCATTGCTTCTGCCAAGAAGCTGATTCCGAACCTGCCGATGGGCGCAGCTATTACCGAATTTGCCGGCCTGCGTGCTGTTTCCAGCACCGGTGACTTCGTACTCGGTCCTTCCGAAAAGGTTGAAGGCCTGTACAATGCTGCCGGTATGCAATCTCCCGGTCTGACCGCAGCTCCTGCTGTAGGTGAGCTGATTGCCAATGAAATTGCCCGTGTAAGCGGCGCTGCCAAGAAGGCTGACTTCAAGGCTGCTCTGCCGAAGCATAAAGCATTCAACTATATGACTGCTGATGAAAAGGCTGCCAAGATTGCCGAAGACAATCTGTACGGCCGCGTAATCTGCCGTTGCGAAACTGTTACCGAGGGCGAAATTGTAGAAGCAATCAACTCTCCTGTAGGCGCACGCACTGTTGACGGTGTAAAACGCCGTACCCGTGCAGGCATGGGCCGTTGCCAGGGTGGCTTCTGCGGTCCGCGTGTTACCCAGATTCTGGCACGCGAGCTGAACATTTCTGTTCCTGAAGTATTAAAAGAACGTACTGATTCCAATATGTTCTACGAAAAATATTCTGCAGATGGCGGGGAGGAATAATAATGAACCAATTATATGATGTAATTATTGTTGGCGGTGGCCCTGCTGGTCTGTCTGCTGCTTACAGCGCATGGCAGAATGGTGCTAAAAAAATCGTTGTTATCGAGCGTGACCGCGAACTCGGCGGTATCCTGCAACAGTGCATTCACAATGGCTTCGGTCTGCATCACTTCAAGGAAGAGCTGACCGGCCCCGGCTATGCACATCGCTGCATCGAGCTCGTTGCTGATAAACCTGAAATCGAAACCTTGGTTGATACCATGGTATTAGATGTACAAAACAATAAAACTGTTATTGCCGTTAATCCGGAAAAAGGCTTACTGAAGCTGGAAGGCAAAACTGTTATCCTGACCATGGGCTGCCGTGAGCGTACCCGTGGCGCTATCCGTATTCCGGGCGAGCGTCCTGCAGGCGTTTTCACTGCCGGCGCTGCTCAACGTATGGTTAATATGGAAGGCTATCTGCCGGGTCACAAAATCGTTATCCTCGGCAGCGGCGACATCGGCCTGATTATGGCTCGCCGTATGAGCCTGGAAGGCTGCAAGGTTCAGGCTTGCCTGGAAATCTGCCCCTTCTCCAACGGTCTTACCCGTAATATCGTTCAGTGCCTGAACGACTATGATATTCCTCTGTACCTCTCTCACACCATCGTTGCTATCCATGGTGAAGAGCGCGTAACCGGTATCACCGTTGCTAAGGTTGACGAGCGTATGACTCCGATTCCGGGTACTGAATTTGATATCGAGTGTGATACTGTACTGCTGTCTGTAGGTCTGATTCCTGAGAACGAGCTGTCCCGCGGCCTTGATCTGGAAATGAACCCGCTGACCAACGGTCCGGTTGTTGACCAGCATCGTGAAACCAGCTTAGACGGTTTCTTTGCTGCCGGCAACGTAGTACACGTACATGACCTGGTTGACTTTGTATCCGAAGAAGCTGAAATCGCAGGTAAATATGCTGCATTGAAGGCTCAGGAGAAAATGGCAACCGAAAACCGTACCGTAACCGTAAAGGCTATTGACGGCGTACGTACCTGCGTACCGCAGAAGCTGACCATGCCTGCTGAAATTCCTGCAGACGAGAAGGTTAAGCTGTTCATGCGTGTTGCTGCACCGCACCGCAAAGTTAAGCTGGAGGTTAAGAGCGGCGATAACGTTCTGCTGAGCCGTCCTCTGCCAGTAGCAAAGCCCAGTGAAATGATTGCCGTAGAAATTCCGGCTGCAAAATTTGCCCAGATCGGTGACGAAGTTACCGTAGGTCTGGTGCTGTAAGGAGGGTATAAAATGGCTGTTGAAACTCGTGTTATGAACTGCATTATGTGCCCTATGGGCTGCGAGATGACTGTTACCATTGAAAATGGTGCAGTTACCAATGTTACCGGCAACACCTGCCCGCGTGGCGCTAAATATGCTAACGATGAAGTTACTGCTCCGAAGCGTATGCTGACCTCTACAGTTGCTGTAGAAGGCGGTATGCTGCCTTTGCTGCCCGTAGTATCTGCTAACGTACTGCCGAAGGAACGTATCATGGACTGCGCACGCTTCCTGCGCACCGTCAAGGTTACCGCTCCGATTAAAACCGGTGACGTTGTAGTTAAGGATATTCTCGGCCTTGGTGTAGATATTATCGCCAGCCGTGATATGTAATCAGCTGAGGATTCTTCTGTTACATATAATATAGTAAAAATTAAAAGAGCTGCAGTTGCACTACCTTGTGTAGTGTGAAACTGCAGCTCTTTTTGTGTATGAGTAATGAGTATGAAAGGAGTATGTTAATCAGGTGTTTTTGGCAATTACCGCACCGAGTACAGCGCCGATGATAAAGCTGGTGGTAGCTTTCTTGTTGCTGTCCTTTTTCGTTACGTAATTGTCGTTCTTATGACGCTTGTCGTAGCGGTCATGTCTGTCGTAGCGGTCATGTCTGTCGTAGCGGTCATGTCTGTCATAACGGTCATGCTTGTCGTAACGGTCGTGCCTGTCATAGCGGTCGTGCTTGTCATAGCGGTCGTGTCTGTCATAGCGGTCTGAATGACGCGGTGGCGGAGCATCGTGCCTTTCGTGAGCGGATGCTACGCTTGTCAGCGGCAGAGAAAGCACCATGGCAGCCATAGCAATTGCTGTGGTTTTCTTCATATACTTGGTTAATGTTGTCATCATATTTGGCACCTTCTTTCTTAAAGTGGTTGTTTACCTTTGTTGCTTTTATTATAAAGGCAGTATATGGCGAAATTATGACAATTTTGTCTGATTTACAAAAAATAAGCAGAAAAAATTGTAAAGACTTTAGCATTTTGCTTATTTGGGTATGGAAAAATTGCTTTATTTACTTGGTTAATACGCAAACAGAAGATTTTAGGTTATTATAATAGTAGTTATTAATCAACCCCCTTCCCCGTCAGTCGGCAAAGGAGGCTGTAGCATGAAGGCTGTTACCTATCTGAAACAATTTCTTTCTCCGAAGGCCCTGTGCCTTATTATAGGCGGCTCGCTGGTATATTCTATAGGCTTTAATATGTTTATTTTGCCATGTAATCTGTATAATGGAGGCTTTTTAGGGATAGCACAGATGCTGGGATATTTTATGAGAAACGTCCTGGGACTGAGCTTTGTTACCGATAACTATATCGGCATTATCTATTTTCTCCTGAATATACCCTTGATGCTGCTGGCTATACGCAAGTTTGGCAAGGATTTTTTAGTAAAATCTGCTGTCTGCATCACAAGCTACAGCGTATTGCTGAGTCTTGTGCCTGTTGCGGAATATAATTATCTGCCTGATACGATTACGGCTTGTCTGGCAGGCGGTATTCTGTGCGGTCTTGGCTGCGGCATGACGCTGATGAGCAAGGGCAGCGGCGGCGGTGAGGGCATTCTGGGACTGCTGCTGATGCACCGGTATCATAATATGAGTGTAGGCAAGGTCTTCAATATTATTAATATCTTTGTCTTTGGCAGCTGTATTCTATTATATGATGTTGCTGCAGCAGTCTACTCTATCTTCTTTGCCGTAATTACTTCCGTTGTTCTGGATAAGGCATATTTACCAAGTATTACGGTAACGATGATTATAATTACTAAAATAGATTTGGTAGAAGAGGTTATTTTTGCGGCTGTACATCGAGGTGTAACTAAAATTAAAGGTATCGGTGCCTATAGCGGTGAAAATACCAATGTGCTTTTGACAGTTGTTTCTAAGGTTGAGTCGATGAAATTACGTCATTTGTTGGAAGAATGTGATCCGAATATCTTTATTATTGAATACGAAAATGTATCGGTGATAGGAAATTTCGAAAAAAGATTATAGAAATTTTTACCGAAAAACATCGTTTTTGAGGCTCTTTTTGAGGTTTTTTAATAGATTTTTTGAGAAATTTTCAAAGTTTTTCAGAGGCCTTAAAGCGTGTATACATGATACTTTATTTGCCCACTACGCCAAGTGTTTCACTAAAAAATCTTAAAAAAGTTGTAAAAAAGGTGTTGACATTACCTTGCCCACGTGGTATTATATACAAGTCGCCGGGATACAGCGACAAACACAAACAACAAAGTTGCGAACAAACGCAACAGAGTGAACCTTGAAAACTGAACATAAACCTAGAAAAAAGCGAATGTGCGGGTCGAGCGCGAAAGCGCAAGACCAAGTCAAATAACTTCTTTTTTAAATAATAAGAGCTAGATTAGTTCTTCAATAAACTTTATTGGAGAGTTTGATCCTGGCTCAGGACGAACGCTGGCGGCATGCCTAACACATGCAAGTCGAACGGAGATTACTTCGGTAATCTTAGTGGCGAACGGGTGAGTAACGCGTGGGCAACCTGCCCTCTAGATGGGGACAACATCCCGAAAGGGGTGCTAATACCGAATGTGACAGCAATCTCGCATGAGGATGCTGTGAAAGATGGCCTCTATTTATAAGCTATCGCTAGAGGATGGGCCTGCGTCTGATTAGCTAGTTGGTGGGGTAACGGCCTACCAAGGCGATGATCAGTAGCCGGTCTGAGAGGATGAACGGCCACATTGGGACTGAGACACGGCCCAGACTCCTACGGGAGGCAGCAGT
>OLPG01003254.1_pt1 | contig 10288 bp, 6 predicted proteins | sample 1672311 | NCBI WGS metagenome assembly OLPG01 (sample SAMEA3136670, study PRJEB25190) | human gut metagenome | biome: human gut; feature: human-associated habitat; material: faeces | place: Austria | collected 2013
TTTGATCGCGTCTCAGAGTTGTTCAACTCAGAGAATTTGAACTCTGAATATTATAAAGATGATGTTCAGATTGGTCATACATATTTTCTTGTAACATCCGTGGAACAGTTGTATTTAAGATTTCGATATCAGATTATTCCTATATTAAGGGAGTATTATAAAGATGGCATGTTCCAGCTTGAAACACCGGAAACAGATACTGATGGATGGTACGGCCTACTTGGTTGTATAAATGGAACGGTGGACATTAATGCTGAAGAAGATAGAGTTAAGGATATTTTTGAAAAACTCATAAAAAATGGCTAAAAGAGGATTATTATGATAGAAAAATGTTATTGGGAGGAAGGATCCAGGCAGCAATGGATATTTTATGCAAATGACAATAGCTCCTTGGATGGTCTTTCTGAAAAACTAATAATTGATGATGTCTTATGTTCCTCAGATGAAAAAATTGAAAATCTCGGAATCAAAAGAGTAAATGGTAAGCTGTACTCTGGGAACTATGTCGGTGTTTGTAGGATAAAGAGTCTGAATGGGAAAAATATAACATCCATTGATGGAAGAGAAGTGATTTTGAAGATTGAACCACGATTTCCTGTATCAGTGGTTGATATGCTTAATGCTTTGCGGGATGATAATGAATTTGAGCGATACTTGGCTCCTCAAACAAATAGGATCAATGAAGCATATCGCGAAATCGAAGATTTGAATGATAATGAGCTTTTTCATTTCTTTGAGAATGAAGATCCTATATTTTTGAAGGATAGCATTGCACGTGAGAGCAGTATTATAACTGCCAGCATATTTATTACAATGCTGAAAAGTCTGTGTACCAGACCTCTAATGGGTAGAATGGAAAAGAAAGAGGAAAATCTTACTGGCAAAGTTAAAGGTAAAATTGTTTTCTCTAAGAATATTCAGAAAAACACCTTGCGTGGACGTGATGATAGGGTTTATTGCAGATACCTAGAATATACTGAGGATATTATTGAAAATCAAATCTTAAAAGCTGCATTACATAAGGCAGAGTTGTTCTTGAATAAATACTTTGGTTCTGCAAGTGGTAATAACAATTCTTTTAGAGATATGGTCTCCTACTGTAGGAATGCTCTGGATCATGTTTCATATAAGAAAATATCGCGGTTGGATATTAATAATATTAAGACAACGGGAGTATATGTATATTATAAGCCTGTTATCAATGCTGCAAAAATGGTCTTAAGCGAAATAACACTTGAAGCCACGGGAAATACTGCGATAACAAGTTATGTTGTTCCCTATGCTATTTCGATGGATAAGCTATTTGAAATGTATGTTAGGGCATATCTGAAAAAAGCAGGTATCGGCTCATATGATTCAAAAGAGCCAGGAATAAAACTGTCGCAGTATGATGATAAGACAGCTGTCCTACGTGGGAGAACAAAAGATTATTCTAAGTATATTGCTGGCAATATAAAACCAGATATTATTATTTATAATGATGAGAATGACAATTACCTTGTTTTTGATGTGAAATATAAGAATCCATTGAATTCTAGATCATCTCGCCCAGACAGATTACAAATATTAGCTTATGCGCTTATGTTGAATTGTAAAAATGTTGGCAATATTTTTCCGACGCAGGATGGAACCAGTAACACTTATTTTAAACGAAATGAAATTAATAGTAGAGAGGAAAGACCGCGCTATTATAATCAGATTAATGTTGCAATTGATACTGAGTGGGAATTTACAATCCAGGAAGAAGGCGGCACATCTACTACTACGATTTTGGAATATTGCAAGAGATTACTAATGTAGGAGGGATCTTCAGTGGCTCGACAACGTTCATTTACAAGTTATGTTGCAGATAGATTTTATAATGAATTGTTTGCAGTCATAAATGATTATGCGGAGATAAAAGCAGATAGTCTTAATCTGAGACTTTACCAAGTCAATAAGATAGGTGGAATTGAACTGACGGATATTACCGTAAAATTTGCATCAGTGAATGATCTTCCAGGATCTGAAATTGAATTTGAGGTTGTTATTGATGCAGAATTCAATGTGCGAGAGGCTGATTATCATTATGATACTGATGAATTCACTAGCCAGTGGTTCATGTTGAAATGTAAGGGCGATTTGTCATGTGGACTTGATGATTTCCAGATAACAGATATTTCAATCTATAACGGAAAGAATAGGCAACCTAAACCGATGTCAGATGCACTGGTTCCTATTATCAGTAAGGACAACTTAGAATCTATAGCAACAGACTTTTTAAAAAGAAACTATCCTAAGGCATTGCTTCAACCTATGGCAATTGATCCATCGGAACTTGCAAAAAGCATGGGACTGACGGTAAAATTGAAACGAATCACAGAAGACTGCTCTATATTCGGACAAATCTTTTTTGAAGATAGCACAGCTGAGATTTATGATGAGAAACTCTGCCAGAGTGTAGAAGAGGAAGTGTCAGCAAAGACAATTCTGGTAGATCCGGAAACATATTTCTTGTATAACCTTGGCAAGGTAAACAACACTATTGTCCATGAATGCGTTCACTGGGATTTACATCGTAAGGCTTTTGAACTGGAACGCTTATACAATAACGAAGCGAGTCGTATTAAGTGTCAGGTTGCAGGTGGTGTTGAAGGAAACAGTTGGACAGCCACGGAATGGATGGAATGGCAGGCTAACGCACTGGCTCCACGAATCCAGATGCCTATGGGAATGTTTAAGACACAGGCATCCAAGTATATTAAGGAATATCGTGATATGCTTGGGAAGGATGACATTATTGATGTCATTGAACCAGTAATTGACGAACTGGCAGCATTCTTTTGTGTTTCACGGCTTGCTGCAAAAATTAGAATGGTTGATGCTGGTTATGAAGAGGCTATCGGAGCATTTATTTATGTGGATGGGAGATATGTTACACCGCATAAATTTAGGAAAAATGCTATCCGAGAAGACCAGACATATACTATTAGTGCGGAAGAAGCTACTATTCAGAGTGTCATCAATAGAGAATTTGGTGAGTTAGTAAGGACTGGAGTGTATCAATATGTGGATGCTCATTTTGTTCTGAACCATCCAAGATTCATCTATGTGGTTTCTGGTATATCTTACAGATTATGCCAGAAACCACATAGATGAATGTTGTATTCCGTTTGACATGACGGTGAAGTCTACTGACAAAAAGGACTACTACAGCGTTTGTTATCTCAATAAAGATAAAGACTCAACAGTCAGCTTTGATATTAAATATAGTGATGGATACCAGAATTCAACTGATGCAGCTAAGAAGGCAAAGCTGGTTGAGGAGATTGTTATGGAAGAGATGGCAATCTTTCAGGATTTACCAAATGATTATGAGAGATCCATGAAAAAAGTTTGGGATTGGAAACACGAGAAGGAAGGTCTGACATATAAAGAACTTGCCGAACGTATTCATATGGATGACCAGACAATAAGCAGACTGATAAATAATAAGAGAGATCCATCAATTAATTCGTTGGTTCTGATTTGTCTTGGGATGCATCTTCCGCCGGAAATAAGCATGCATCTTATAGATAAATCACCGGTAGCACTTAATTATAATAAGAATGATCATATCTGGTATAAGTTTGCATTGACGCATCTGTCGAAACAGTCAATGATATCCATTGAGAATTTTTTCCAGGAACATAACGTGCAAATATAATTTTTTTTCGAGAAGTGGACGCATCGAGTCCACTTTTGTGAAGGGCATAATAATCCGAGAGGTAGTAATCGTTAAGATTACACCTGTCGGATTTTTTGTAGTTTGAGTGAAAAAGTAAATTCCGCACGTAAACTTAAATTCCATACGGAAGACTAAATTCTATATTTTAGGGTTTGACGAAATGCGTCAAACCCTTTAAAGTGGAATTTAACCAGACATTGTTTGTGCATTTACTGGAAAAAGGCGTACTGATAAGGCAACTGGAATCGTGCCCCGTAAGACTAAATTCCACTTGCCTGGAGGAAAAAATATGCAAGACTCTTATCCGCAGATTCATATGTAATGTCTGGTTCTATTTTTGTAATAATGCCGGTGTCAATACAATCTCATCATCTGGTATCTCAGTAAGTCCAAAGTAATCTATTACCTCTGAAGGCAGCATGAGTTTTGCAAGCTTCAAGGGTGACATTCCACCCAGGCTCTGCCGGGGAGAACTGTTGATATGGCTCATCATCAGAGTGATGTCTTCCTGAGAGTAGTCATCAAAGGAGGTGCCTTTCGGGCATATTTTACGGATATATTCATGGTTTTTCTCACAATGAGGTTTTTGCCAGGAACACATAGGATCGCAATAATAAATGCTTGTACGAATCAGGTTTTCCTGTCCGCATTCCAATGCGGCAGGATTCCGGAATTCACCACCTCTGTCTGTCAGGACTAAAGGGAATACAGAGGAAAATGAAAAAGTTCCTAAGGAGCGTTCGATAGAGTCAAAAATGGCTTTTACATGACAGACCTCTTTACTGTCGAGAAGGTAGGCCATCATAAGGGAACAACAATCAAAGTGAAGGGTAAGTAACACTTTTTTTGAACCTTCACAGCCCAGGACAGTATCCATTTCCGTAACCCTTGTGTCAGGAAATTCCTTTAAAAAAGCCTGGTAGTCTTTGTAAGTACGTCCTTCATAAATGGTCAGATCGGCAGCTTCAGAAGAACTGCAGGAACGCACCTTATATTTCACCTTTTTAGGAAGGTCGATATTTTTCACACTAAGAGCTCCGGACTCGATGTAGTTATAAAGAGTTTTTTCAGATAGAGCAATTTCCGGATGATTGCGGAGGATCATGTAAGGAGACTGCCCCTGCAGAATGAGAGGGGTTACCAATTCATCCAAAGCAACAAGGTCAGCAGGCGAAATGTTAATACCTGCTCTTGATTCCACAAGGATGGTTTTATATTGCCTGTGTGCAGTGGATGAGCGGTAGTAGGCTTTATCGAGGCGGCAGGGATTCTTTTTACTGCAACCATTGCAGACAAAAGGGGCTTTATCCAGCAAACTGCAATGGTAAGATCGAGGAATAAAGTCCTCGCAGTGAGAGTTGCAATGATTGCAGGATCTGCACATCCTTTTGCAAACAGGGGCATAGGTACCACAAATATTTTTCTTTTTGCAATCTTTTGCCAAAGCACATTTGTTAGCAGGTTCATTAAAACGATTGTGTTCCTGGAAAGACCTGTGCTTTTTGATTTCCTTGGAGATGGTGGTGGGATCTTTTCCTAACTGTAAGGCAATGGAACGGAGAGACAGGTGTTGATCCAATCCTTTTTCAATGGAAATACGGTCATCCAGGGTCATATGTTTTTGAGTAGCAGTTTTTGAATTGTTCATAAATACCTCGTTTCTACTGCAGATAGGAGATATTAAAATCATAAGATAGATCTAAGAAGAGAGAAAGACTAAATTCAGCATAGATGTGGAATTTAAAATTTCATTCAAGGGTAAAGAAAAAAGCATAATTAAGCAAGTGACACTTATACATTTTTATGATATAATCCTGTTTTTGACAGTTTCAAAAAATAAAATCGCTGCAACGCCAGAAAATATAGGCGTTGTAGCGATTTTGACTGTTGTTTTAAACTATAGTATTTTATTCCCTTCCTTTACTTTTTTTCTGGATGGTTTTCATCTGGCTTTTGGTGATAAATTTGAAATCTGTATCAAAACCACAGATCTTATGTAAGGAATCTGTCAGTCTATCGCGTGTATAAAGTGGGATAAATCCCTGATCCTGTATATTTGCGAAATTCATGGACTTCAACTTATCCAGGATCATCTCGCAGGTAAAATCCTGTCCCAGATCTTTTTCAAGATACCGGTATATCACCAGGGAAAGAAAACAGATGAGAAAATGTGCTCTTATGCGTGCGTCAGCATGGACAAATACAGGTCTTGCTTCAAAATCCGTTTTCATGATGCGGAAACATTCTTCAATTTCCCAACGCCCTTCACTGACTTTTAGGATGTCTTTTACATCATCATCCAACAGATCAGTAGTAACTGCATACATTCCATCATAAAGTGCTTCATCTTCGATTTTGTCTGTGTCCAGATAATGGCGGATGTCTGCGGCTTCACCGTCTTCCGTTACGGCTGTCTTTCCTATGAAACGTGCCGGATCGTTTGGATTTCTCCGTTCTTTTTTTATGTTTCCTGACTGCAGCATTTTTTTGGCACGTTCAACCTGAAGATCACGTATTGTTTTTTGATATCTTGCAAATTTAGGCGAATAGGTTACGATCAGACGCTGGTGCAGCGTGTGGGGTGTATAAGGCTCATCCTTATAATACAATCCGTTATCGTCTTCCGGGATTTCTGAAAGTTCAACAGGCATATCATCTGATACGCGTTTGAAGCCGGTCTTGTCCAGAGCCCATTTTTTATCATCTTTATTCAGCTTTTTAATGGACTGGGTGACAATAAAAGCACGTTCACCGGCATGGTTTATCTTTTTGATGGCTTCGGAACCAAGTCCGGCATCACTGCAGTAAATAAATTTTGTACAGCCAAAGTCCTGGAGGACTTTTCCTTCCAGCGGTTTCAGGGAAGTCTGTTCATTTGCGTTTCCGGGGAAAAGTGAAAAAGCAAGAGGTATCCCATCACCGTCCATAAACATCCCTATCTGGATGATCGGGTTAGGACGGTGTTCTTTGCCTTTGCCGTATTTTCTGTCCCCATCTTCCTGCTCAATCTCAAAGAAATAGTTTGTACAGTCATAATACAGGATAGCATCGTTTCGCTTTCCGAGAAGATGACTGTTTTTATAAACTTCCGACTGGATAAAATCACATTCATTTCCAAGAACGTCGAGTGCCCGGTAGATGTCATGCAGCTGGTAGGATGGTTTTTCCAGAAATTCAGAAGCTGTTTTATAGGAAGACCGTTTACTGGCAGGTTCTAAGATCCTGGCATAGATGAGATCAGATAGGATCGCGTTGATATCATACTTAAATTTATATTTATCGCGGAGTTTCCGGCAGATCTTATCAAGCTTGAGGCGGTAATAAAAAGTCTGTGGGAAAAGATAACCGCCACGGTAGAGAACCTGCTGGCCATAATCTAACTTATGATCAGAATGGAAGGTTATCTGGACAGCTTTTGTCTGCTGATCTTTTTTATATTTTTCGGTTTCAAGCTTAACTTCATTTTTTGCCCATGCAAGAACGTCGTCCCTGGTTGGCCCATGTTCGACAATGAGCTGGTTCAAAGTGCCGAGTTTACGGACAATGACAGAGGATGTTTTGCCATTGGCTTTGGTATAAGATTTTGCAATATAAAAGGATTCTGCATTTTTGGATTTTGTTATATGTAGATTCATAAGCACCCCTCCAATGCTTATTATAACACACAATAACATAAAATAACAGCATATAAAACATAAAAATTGACATAAAAAATGCAGGTTTTATAAGACCTGCAAGTACTTTTCTTGATATTCAACTGTCAAACTCCCGCATTTTGGCATATGCCGATTGTGATGTTATAGGATATCTATAAATTTTAAAATGAAATTTTCACAAAAAAGAGAAGCAAAAATCAGAGGAAAAATGATTTTTGCTTCTCTTTTTTGTGACAGAACAAATGTTCTTGATATTGTGGTACATTTATATTATAATAAGAAAATACAGATAGTGTCAAATGACCTATGAAAAAACGAGCCAAAGAAAAAAGTCTCAAATGAACCTTGAAAACTGTAGATATTTTATGTTGTGGTAGCTTACCGCCACCCTTGACAGCACGAAAAAGAACTGCTGTAGGTGAATCACCGACGGCGAAGAACTCAAGAACAGTTTGAATTTTCCGTCGTTTACAGCAGTGTAGCAGTTCTTTTTCGTGCCATCAAGGGCAGGCCGCTTTGCGGTGGCTGGGATAATTACCTCTGGCTCTGAATCTAAGAACAGTTAGCGGCTTCGCCGTGTTGCAGGTTCAGAATCGTCTGTTGACCAAGGAAGATGAGAAGCTGCCATTTGCCCAGCATCGTGTCAGCCTGAGACAGCATTTCGACTTCATTTAAGACTTTATAGTTGTTGTGTTTGTGTGGTCTTAGGAAGTTGTAATAAGCAACCCAGAGGGCGAGATCATAGTTGGCTCCATCGATGTTATCAAAGCCGTTGGTTTTACGATAGGAAGCTTTGTATGTACGGTTTAAGCGTTCAATCATCTGCTTGTAAGGTCTGAATTCTTTAGAAACCTCATCGTCATTGGTGAGTCCGATTACCTGTGTGATTTCAAACTTAAACTTATCACCGAATTCATGGAAGAACTGCTGGGCGGCAAGGGGATATGCACTGTAGCCATCTGCAATGAACTTAAAGTTCTTAGGCAGTTCTTTTAGATGCCGGAAGGCCATCCGCATTGCCAGAATGCATGGACCAACACCACGATTATCAGATACCTGATAGCCGATAACAGAGCGTTTGGCAGCATCCATGATAAACCAGATATAGGTTTTGATACCACGGATTTTGATGTATGTCTCATCAGCAGTAAATACATTGCCAGTTTTGTAATCGTAGTTGTCTACGAAAGGTTTTATGCAGACAGAGGCGGTTTTGCAATAGTTGGCAACTTGCTGGTGTGAGATGCTGATGCCGTGTATGTCCTTCAACGCCTGAGCGGTTTTACGAAGCGATAACCCAAGATTCACTTTGTAGGTAAGACAAAGAGACATGACATGCTGGTCATGTTTACTGAATTTTAGGGAAGAAGCATTCTTGGGAAGAGTGTTTAAATCCATGCGAAAGAAATCTATCTGGAATTCCCGGTAGATGTAATGGAGTTTATATTTGTTCTTGCCATAGTCCTCCTTAAGGTCTTTTTTATCAACCTTGTTTAGATTGTGGAGGTAGTAAGGACATTTTGGATTTACGCATTTGTGGACAACAAAGTGTTTGCGGTCTTTCTTATGAGCCAGCGAGTGATTGCAGTGCGGGCATTTGAGGGAGTAGGACTTTGAAAAACGGTTTTCTTCCGGAGAGAATGCGGTGGAGCATACTTTGCACAGAATCTGTCCTTTTGAACCATTATTCTTGTAGAGATAAGGCTTTGGAGCATTGCAACGTGGACAGGCACAGTTGTCATCAATATCACATTCAGAACGGCGGCTGACAGGTTTGATTTTCTTGCCATACTTCCATTCGAGGTAAGGAATGTAGTCTTTGTAATCCCATTTTTCGTAATAGATTATTTTTGGGAGCTTATCAATCTTGAATTTTTGATATTTGGGAGAATGGGAATCATCGAAGACCCACTGCTTAAGGGGAATATATCTGCAGATAAAATTAAAAAGCCAGCAGATTTGTTTATGTTGGTATTGAATAAATAGAAGTAAATAAAGTATAATGTCCATGAGCATTGTCTCCTTGTTGATAATGGTGTTTGTGGTGAACTCATTATACTTCTTTTGGGAGGTCAATGCTCTTTTTATTTGCAAACCTCCAATAAATCAAGGTTTTAAAAGAATTTTAGAACAATAAAATGAGTAGTTTTTGACACTACCACTGAAAAAACGGAGATAAGAAAATGAATAAAGTATTTATTGTGGAGGATGATGCTGTCATTGCCAGGGCAGTGGCGGCACATCTTACAACATGGCAGATGCAGGTACAGTGTGCCGGCAATTTTGAAAAAATAACAGAAGAAGTGGAAGATTTTCAACCGGACATTATTATCATGGATATCAAACTTCCGTATTATAATGGATTTTACTGGTGTGCGGAAATCCGTAAAACGTCCAAAGTACCGATCGTTTTCTTATCCTCTGCGGACGATAACATGAATATTGTGATGGCAATGAACATGGGCGGCGACGATTTTATCGCAAAACCATTTGACTTACAGGTGCTGACCGCAAAATTACAGGCTGTACTTCGAAGAAGCTATGGAAGCAAACTCACAAGCCACTCGATCGAATGTGGAGAAGTTGTACTGAATCTGAATGATACTTCTGTCGCAGTCTGTGGAGAGAAGATCGACCTCACAAAAAATGAATTTCTGATCTTAAAGACGTTAATGGAAAAACAGGGAAAAGTGGTAAGCCGCGAAGAAATCATGGAACGTCTCTGGGGCAATGATGAATTTGTGGATGATAATACGCTGACGGTCAACATCACAAGGATACGGAAAAAGCTGGAAGCCGCTGGAGTGGATGATTTCATCACAACAAAGCGTGGGCTTGGATATCTGGTTGGAGTATATAAATACAGGAGTTACATCACAAGGATACGGAAAAAGCTGGAAGCCGCTGGAGTGGATGATTTCATCAC
>OLPG01003261.1_pt1 | contig 10266 bp, 4 predicted proteins | sample 1672311 | NCBI WGS metagenome assembly OLPG01 (sample SAMEA3136670, study PRJEB25190) | human gut metagenome | biome: human gut; feature: human-associated habitat; material: faeces | place: Austria | collected 2013
CGAGCTCGGGCGCGCGCCGCGTTCGTCATGCTTGCGTTTTGGCGCAGGGCTTCGTGCGTGAAGTTAGCTGGGGAGTGCGTTGGCGTCGCCCGCGCCTGCGCTGGCGCCTCCCGCGTTCGCGACGCCAGCTTCCACGCCCGCAACCGCCTTCCTATACGAATCGGGGCCGAACGCTGCGAACGAGGTCCCTGCGCCTTCCGCGCTCGCACCGCCCGCACCCGCGCTTCGCGTTCGTTGCGATCGCGCTTGGCGCAGGGCTTCGCGAGCGGCGGGGCGGTTGTCAGCGCGCCCGTGTCGCTCGCGCCTCGGCGCGCGTGAGCCGTCTACACGCGGTACACGGCGATGGCCGTGAAGTTGAATATGCGCTTGCCGTTGTCGTATAGCGCCACATATGCGCGACCGGTCGTTCCGTCGTTGTTCGCGATGGGCGCATAGTATTTATGGCGATACAGATGCGACGGATGCTTCATCTGGCGTTCGTCGATAAGCGGTAGCTGATAGGCAACGAAGGGCACCCCCGTGTTGCGCGGCGCGGCAAGGTTTCCCTCGCCTTCGCCGAACAGGATGTCCGTGAGCGTCTTCTTCTTGTCGTAATCAAGGTACATGTTGACCAGCTGGTCTTGCGTGAGCACGCAATGACCTGCGGAATCTCTCATGAGCTGCGTCTGCTTCAGGCCACCGCCCTGGGTCGTGTGCACGTTCGCGGCGTTGGCGGCGATCTGCACCTGATGTCCCGGCACCTGGTAGTAGCGGATGTTGTCGGCTCGTTTCACCAGCTTTTGCGCGGTGGCCATCGCCGCAACCTCGTTGGCGACGCCCGTCGCGGCGCCGTCGGCATCGTCGTCTTCGGCAAGCAAGGCCAGCGCCGTCTCGGGCAGCGTGGCGGTTCCGAACAAGCCCTTCCAAAAGCCCAGCCACTCGGCAAGCTCGGTCTTCTTCTCAGGGTCGTCTTTGATGGCAAGGTAGTGCTCGTTGAGGCAGAACGTCGAATAGTCGATGAGCGCCATGAAGTTCGACAGCACTGAGCTTTGGAAGTTGGCGCGCATCTCGTATCCGTGGTGTTCCCATTTGTAACTCAGCACCATGAGCTCGTCGAACGCGCCGAACAGGTTCTTGTTCGTGCCGGTGTAGCACTGCATGATTTCATTGCCCAGGACGCCGGCCATGTCGTAAACGTATCTGCCGCATACCTGGTAGCGGGGGTTCGAGTACAGGTTCTCGGCGAACTCCTTGCGGCGGGCTTCCTTCTCGTCCCCGTCGGGCAGCGCGTCGATGGATTCCGTCATGCTGCGGAGCTTCGAGAGGTCCCACCGCATCTCGGCGGAGAACTTGCTAAGGTAATTGTTTACCTGCAGGTAGCAGGCCTGCTTGTCGAATTGGGCTATGACCTGCGCGATCTTGTGCTCGATGTCGTCGAGCTGCCCTTGGATCTCGGTAAGCTGCGCGATGATCTGCGCCGATTCGTCGTTGCCACCGAACACCAGCTCGAGCAGCGACGAGCTTCCGTACTCGAAGGCGCGCCCCGCCGCCTGCTCGCCGATGAATTTCAGGCCGGCGATCAGCAGGTCGATGGCCTCGAGCGCGACGTCGGCTTCGGGGGCGGGGTTTTCCGCGCCCAGCGCGGCCACGTCTTGCTGGAAGTCCTCGGGCGGTTGCTCATCGGATGATGTGCTGTCGTCGGGCTCGCTGTCGGTTTCCAGGGGCTCCCCGGGCGTGAAGGACAGCAGGTTCTCGTCGTTCTCATCGTCGGCCGCATCCTCCGTGTCGATGGCGGCGTCGCCTGCAGCCTCGTCCGCATAGGCGGTTTGAGGGGCGAAGGGCTTGGCGAAGGAGGCGGTGGCGGTGCCAGTTGCGGAAGCGAGGCCGCTGGCGGTTGCGGAAGCGGTGCCGCTGCCGCTGCCGGCGGGCGCCTTCGCCTGCTGGGTGGTTGCGGCGCCGGCCAGGACGGCGACGGCGTTTTCCCAGGCCGCATCGTCGTTGGCGGCCTCGAGCAGCATACCGTGGCGCTGCTCGGCGGCGCCTTCGTCGCCGGTGACGGTCACGTGCGCGCTGCCGGAGCCTTCGCCGGACACCTGGGCCTCGAAGGGCGCGTCGATGCTGCCCACGGAGCTGTTCGCGTTGATGATCAGGTCGGCGTACGAATCGCCTAGCGTCGCCTGTCCGATGCGCGCGCCATCGTGCGCGATGGCATCGCTTTTGCCGACGACGATGAGGTGGTCGACCGACCCTTCGATGTCAGCGGTCTTGATCGAGCCGAGGCTCAAAACGCCGATGGCCGCATCGGGCTGGATGGAAACGACGCCGTCGGAGTTCACGCCGTCGACGTTGAGCATGCGCAGCGTTCCCGTCACGATGACCGGGGACCCAAGCGGCGCCAGCGTCACACAGCAGGGGTCGGGGCTTTCGCTGTTGCGGTAGCAGAGCGCTATGGTCCCGTCGGCAAGGTTCGGGACCAGGGAGAGCGCCGCGCCCGAGAACGCGGTCCCCGCGGCGTCGCCGTTGATGAAGAAACGCTGGTCGTCAACGTGCAGCAAGACCCGGTCGGAGTCGTTTGAGGAAGCGTTGCCGCCGCTGTTGTCCGCGCTGCACCCGAGCGAGGCGACGCCGGTGAAACCGAGCGCGCATGAGCCGATGAGCACGGCGGACGTTTTGATCATGGTGCGGCGGGTGAGGCCGTTCCCGGCGGGCCGAGCGTCGAAGCTTGCCATAGGGGCTCCTCCCCGAAGGTGAAAACGTTGCGCACATGATATGACACGCGTAATCGTTTTCGGAAGGGGGATACCCGTCTTTTTCGGCGGCGAGCGGCGGTTCGGGCTAGGCGCGAAGGTGGGCGGCGCCCCAGACCAGGCGCGAAGTGGGGTGGAGGTGCCGGCTGGGCGCGAAGATGGGAGGCGTTGCCCTTGCCCGTCCGTTCGCTCGCGCCCTCCGCCGGCGGACGGTGGCGGCGAGCGGCGGCCCGGGCCGGGCGCGAACGCGGGCGGCGGTGCCCTTGCCCGTTCGTTCGCGTTCCCCGGTGTCGGGCAGCGGGCAGTGGCGGGCATCCGACGCCGGGCGCCCCCCCCTCATGTTTCCGGTTTCGAACGATGCTGTTTCCAGCTGGTTAACCGTACCGGCGGAAACGCTTGCGTAACACGCGGTCTGCATACTGAATGCGGGCCGCTTACGTTCTCCGGCGGCCTTTTCATCCAGACGAAGGACCGCATATGAACGCTGAACTTACCGAACAAGCCGAGGCAGCCCGCGAAACGGGGGCGGCCGCTGGTTTCACCGGCGCGCAATGCGCGAACGAAACGGCCGGTTGCACGCATGCCGCACCCGCGGCAACCGCAGCGCGCAAGCCCGGCCTGTATCGATCCGGTTACGAACATGACGCGTGCGGCATCGGCGCGCTTGCCCATCTGAAGGGGCAGCGCAGCCATGCCATGCTCGACGACGCGCTTTCCGTGCTCGTGAACCTCGAACATCGCGGCGGCACGGGCCTGGAGCGCAACACCGGCGACGGCGCGGGCGTGCTGTTCCAGATTCCGCACCGCTTCTTCCGCAAGGAAGCGCAGAAGGAAGGCCAGCTTCTGCCCGATGAGGGCGATTACGGCGTGGCCATGCTGTTCTTCCCGCACGACGACGCCACGGGCGTGCGCGATGCGAAGCGCGTGTTCGAGGAAGGATGCGCGAAGTGCGGCATCCCGCTGATGTTCTGGCGCGAGGTGCCGGTGGATCCGCATGACCTGGGGCAAACCGCGCAGGCGTGCATGCCCACCATCATGCAGGCGTTCCTGCGCCGCCCGGCAGACGTTGACGCAGGTCAGGACTTCGAGCGCAAGCTGTACGTGTGCCGCCGCACCATCGAGCGCGCCGCCGATGCCAACCCGGCGCTTGCGGGCAAGATCTTCTACGTGTGCTCCATGTCCAGCCGCACCATCGTGTACAAGGGCATGTTGGTGGCCACGCAGATGCGCCGCTTCTTCATCGACCTGAACGACGCCGCGGTGGAAACGTCGCTGGCGCTGGTGCATTCGCGCTATTCCACGAATACGACGCCCAGCTGGGAGCGCGCGCACCCGAACCGATACATCATCCACAACGGCGAGATCAACACGCTGCGCGGCAACATCAGCTGGACGCGTGCCCGCGAGCCGAAGCTGTACAGCCCCGTGCTCGGCGACGACCTGCGCCAGGTGCTGCCCATCATCAACCGCGAGGGTTCGGACTCGGCCATCCTGGACAATGTGCTGGAGTTCCTGACCATGAACGGCCGGCCGCTCGACCGCGCCGTCACCATGATGATCCCCGAGCCGTGGGACCACAACGACCGCATCTCCGACAAGCGCCGCGCCTACGATGCGTACCAGTCCATGCTCATGGAGCCGTGGGACGGCCCGGCGGCTATCGCATTCACCGACGGGTGCATGCTCGGCGCCGCGCTTGACCGCAACGGCCTGCGCCCGGCGCGCTACTACGTCACGCGCGACGACTGGTTGATTCTGTCGTCGGAGGTGGGCACCATCGACGTGGACCCGGCCAACGTGCTGCAGGCGGGATGCCTCGGTCCTGGCGAAATGCTGGAAGTTGATCCTGAGCAGGGCCGCGTCATCTGGAATGACGAGATTCGCAACCGCTATGCCAACGAGAAGCCGTATCGCGATTGGCTGGACGAGGAAACGCTGGCCGTGGACGACCTGGACGAGCCGGCGGCCGACGTGCTGCCCGCCGAGCGCGATGCCGACGTGGCATTCACGCGCCGCATGGCGAAGCTGGGCTACCATTACGACGACGTGCAGGAGTTGGTGCGCCCCATGGCCGAGCAGGGCAAGGTGCCGCTGGCATCCATGGGCGTCGATGCGCCGCTGGCGTGCCTAAGCGCGAAGCAGCGTAGCTTCTTCGATTACTTCAACCAGTTGTTTGCCCAGGTCACGAACCCGCCGATTGATGCTTTGCGCGAAAGCTTCGTCACCAGCAGCGTGCTGTACATCGGCAACCATGGCAACATGCTGGAGGATTGCCGCGACACGTGCCGCCTTATCCGCCTGGAAAGCCCCATGCTCACGCACGCGGAGTTCGACCGCCTGTGCGCCATCGATCGCGTGGGATTCAAGACGCGCCGCTTCAGCTGCACCTACGAGCGCAGCGCGGCGGAAGGTGCGCTTGAGCAGGCGCTTTCCCAGCTGTGCGAAGACGTGGAGCAGGCCGTGCGCGAGGGCGCGAACTTGATCGTGCTGTCCGACCGCGCCGGCGAGGGCGAGGTGCCTATCCCCAGCTTGTTGTCGCTGGGCGCTGTGCACAACCACCTGATTGCTGTGGGTCTGCGCACGGACGCCGACTTGCTGGTGGAAACCGGCGATGCCATGCGCGCGCACGATTTTGCCTGCTTGGTGGGCTATTCCGTGTCCGGCATCTACCCGTACGCGGCGCACGAGTGCATCCGCGACCTGTGCGAGCGCGGTCAGATCGCGCTGTCCGGCGACGAGGCCGTGGCCAACTACGACCGCGCCGTGACGGCTGGCATTACGTCCATCATGTCGAAGATGGGCATCTCCACGATGCAGGGCTACCACAGCGCGCAGATCTTCGAGATTCTGGGCCTGGACGAAAGTCTGGTCAACCGCTGCTTCACGCACACGTCCACGCGCATCGGCGGCCTGGACGCCGCCGGCGTGCAGCGCGAGCTGAACGAGCGCTACGACAACGCGGTGGCGCTGGCGAAAAGTCCGTCGCCCGAGCAGCTGCCCACGCTGGGCGTGACGGCATGGCGCCCGCTTGGCGGCGAAGAGCACCTGATCAACCCGAAGACCATCTACCTGCTGCAACGCGCTTGTCGCGAGGGCGATTACAACCTGTTCCGCGAGTACAGCGCCGCGTGCCATGTGCCCGGCCGTGCGGTGACGCTGCGCGACCTTATGGACTTCGTGCCGCAAAACGCGCCTGTGCCGCTTGACGAGGTGGAACCGGCCAGCGAAATCGTCAAGCGCTTCAACACCGGCGCCATGAGCTACGGCTCCATCTCGAAGGAAGCGCACGAGTGCCTGGCCATCGCCATGAACCGCCTGGGCGGGCGCAGCAACACCGGCGAGGGCGGCGAGGACCCGGCGCGCGAGACGCCGCTTCCCAACGGCGACAGCAAGTGCAGCGCCATCAAGCAGGTGGCATCGGGCCGCTTCGGCGTGACCAGCCGTTATCTGTCCAGCGCTATCGAAATTCAGATCAAGATGGCTCAGGGCGCCAAGCCCGGTGAAGGCGGGCATCTGCCGGGCAAGAAGGTGTACCCGTGGATTGCGGAAGTTCGCCGCTCTACGCCGGGCGTGGGCCTCATCTCCCCGCCGCCGCACCACGACATCTACTCCATCGAGGATTTGGCCGAGTTGATTTTCGACCTGAAGAACGCCAACCCCGGCGCGCGCGTTTCCGTGAAGCTGTGCGCGCTGGCCGGCGTGGGCACCATCGCCACGGGCGTGGCAAAGGGCGGCGCGGACAAGATCACCATCTCCGGCCACAACGGCGGCACGGGCGCCGCGCCGCGCGATTCGATTTATCATGCAGGTATACCGTTTGAGATCGGCCTGGCCGAAACGCAGCAGACGCTTCTGCGCAACGGCCTGCGCAGCCGCGTGGTGGTGGAAACCGACGGCAAGCTCATGTGCGGCCGCGACGTGGCCATGGCGTGCTTGCTAGGTGCCGAGGAATTCGGCTTTGCCACCATGCCGCTGGTTGCCATGGGCTGCATGATGCAGCGCGACTGCCAGCAGGACACGTGCCCGGTGGGCATCGCCACGCAGAACTGCAAGCTGCGCGGCTGCTTCGCCGGCAAGCCCGAGTACGTGGTGAACTTCATGATGTTCGTGGCCGAAGAGCTGCGCGAAATCATGGCTGAGCTGGGCTTCCGCACTATCGATGACATGGTGGGCCATCCGGAATGCCTGTGTCAGGTGGAGGTGCCCGGCAACTGGAAGGCCAATGAGATGGACCTGTCCGACATGCTGGCCGTGGCCGCTACCGAGTTCGGTCGCACCATCCCCGGGGCCGACGGGCGCCACTTCCTGCCGTCGATGGCGGCGGATTGCCAGCTGGAAAAGTCGCTTGACGCCACGCTGTTCATTCCGTACACGGCCAACGCTCGCGAGCATCTTGAGCCCATCCGTTTCCGCGCCGACATCGACAACGTGAACCGTTGCGTGGGTACCATGCTGGGTAGCCAGGTGACGCGTCAGCATCCCGAGGGTTTGCCCGAGGGGTCCATCACCGTGGATTGCGACGGGTCGGGCGGCCAGAGCTTCGGCGCGTTTCTGCCGCGCGGCGTGACGCTGAACATCACGGGCGCCGCGAACGACTACTTCGGCAAAGGACTTTCCGGCGGCATCCTGACGGTGCGCCCGCCTGAGACGGCAACGTATAAGTTCGATGAGAACGTGGTGATCGGCAACGTGGCGTTTTACGGGGCCACCAGCGGAAAAGGTTTCGTGAACGGGCTTTCTGGCCAGCGTTTCGCCGTGCGCAACTCCGGTGCCACCGTGGTGGTGGAAGGCGTGGGCAACCACGGCTGCGAGTACATGACCGGCGGCGTGGCGCTGATCTTAGGCGAGGTCGGGCCGAACTTTGCGGCCGGCATGTCCGGCGGCGTGGCGTACGTGTACGACAAGTTCGGCACGCTGGCGGGCAACTGCAACCAAGACATGGTGCGCCTGTGCGAGCCTTCGGTCGACGAGATCGAGCTGATTCGCAGCCTGATTGAAGAGCACGCCGAGCGCACGCAGTCGCCGCGCGGTATCAAGCTGTTGTACCAGTTCAACACGTTGAAGCGTCATTTCGTGAAAGTGATTCCGCGCGACTACGAGCGCGTGATGAACGTGGTTGTCGACGCCGAGGCACGCGGTAAGTCGCACGAGGAAGCGCTGCAAATCGCATTCGACGCCATGAAGGAAGGGGAGTAGGCCATGGGAAAGCCCGGAGCATTTTTGGAGCACGGCCGCGTGGCGCATAGCCTGCGACCTGTTGAGGAGCGCACGCGCGATTTCGACGAGCTGTATCAGACGGTTTCCGAGGACGAAACGCGCGTGCAGGCAAGCCGCTGCATGGCGTGTGGCGTGGCGTTTTGCCAGGTAGGCGAGGCGTTTGGGTCGGCGCGCCCTTCGGGGTGCCCGCTGCACAACCTCATTCCCGAGTGGAACGACCTGGTGTGGCGCGGACAATGGGAGCAGGCGGCGGAGCGTTTGGCGTTGACAAGCCCCATGCCCGAGTTCACCAGCCGCGTGTGCCCGGCGCTGTGCGAGGCGGCATGCAACCTGGCGCGCAACGACGAGGCCGAGACGATCCACGACAACGAGCGCGCCATCTCCGATTGGCAGTGGGAACACGGCGGGCCGCGTCGCTTCGAGCCGGCGGGCGAGGACGCGCCGAGCGTTGCCGTGGTGGGGTCGGGACCGGCAGGCCTGGTGGCCGCGTGGGATCTGGCGCGCCGCGGGGCGCGCGTGTGCGTGGTGGAGCGCTACGACCGTGCGGGCGGCCTGCTGATGTACGGCATCCCGAATATGAAGCTGGACAAGTCCGTGGTGCAGCGTCGCGTGGATTTGATGGCTGAGTTGGGAATCGAGTTCCGTTTGGGCGTGGACGCGGCCGATTCGGCCGTGGCGGCGGCGTTGGCCGATGAGTTCGATGCCGTGGTGGTTGCCGCGGGCGCGTGCCAGGCGCGCGGCGTGAACGCGGAGGGCTTCGATGCTGGCTTGGCATCGGGCGACGTGGTGTACGCGGTGGATTACCTGGGCGAGCAGACGCGCGCATTGCTGGAAGGTCGCGAGCCGGCCATCACGGCGGCGGGCAAAGACGTCGTGGTCATCGGCGGCGGCGACACGGGCAACGACTGCATGGGCACGGCGGTGCGCCAAGGCGCCCGCACGGTTCGCCAGCTGGAGTATGGTCCGTGCGCGCCCGAGGAGCGCGCGGCGTCGAACGCGTGGCCCGAATGGCCCAACGTGAAGAAGACGGATTACGGTCAGGAAGAAGCTGCGGTGCTGCAGGGCGCTGACCTGCGTGAATGGTGTGCCGACACGCAGAAGGTGCTGCTGGACGAGGCGGGGCACGTGCATGGTCTGCAGGTGCGCACGTTCGACTGGTCGGCCGGTAAGCCCCAGGCCGTGGAAGGCTCCGAGCGCGAGATCGACGCGCAGCTGGTGCTGGTGGCCTGCGGTTTCGCGGGCCCGGAGCACGGCGTGTTCGACGCGTTCGGCGTGCCGCTGGCCACGCAAGGCCGAGCCCTGCCGGTGATGGCCGGCGGCTGCAATTCGCACCGAACCCTGCGAGCAGAAGGCGCGGCGGGAAGCGCAACAATCTACGCCGCCGGCGACGCCCGCAACGGCTCGAGCCTTGTGGTGAATGCCATGGCAGACGCCTTAAAATGCGCTGCCGAAGTGGCTGGGGACCTGGGGCTGTAACTGGGACAAAGGGGCAGTCCCTTTGTCCCATTCCCGTATGACGCTACGGCAACATATTCTTTACTGAAACGCTTGGCTTTTAGCTGGGCGTTTCTTGTTTCTTACGGTGGGTTCACGGGGCAGTAATCGATGACGGGTGCGCCGGGCGCGGGCGGTTGGCGGTGGTACAACGGTTGGCGTCAGCAATGCTAGCGCTGTTGAAACCCCGGCATCTTATCCCCTCCTCTGCATGCCGGGGCGCCGCCAAGCTGGTCATTTCCCCCCTTGCGGCATTGCCTCGACGGCTCGCGCGTGTGTCGTTCGGGCAATCGGGTGCGTTCCTGAACAGGGAAAACCAGCAGCTTGGCTCTCTCGTCTTGCGGCCTCGCCTGTGCACGGCGGGGCCGTTTCTCAAACGTCATCGATTTCGAAAGGAGAGCGACTCCATGGCTGAATCGCCAAACTCGCAATCGCGGCGGCATCTTGTGGTTTCTGCCTGTGGCGCTGTGCGCGGCCGAAAAGCCCACCGGCACGTCGACGGTGGGCAGCTCCGTGGCTTGCATGCGGGCGCGGCTGGACGCTGTACGACCTGGCCGACCTCCTGCGCATGCAAGGCTGGCTGGTGCTGGCCTTGCATGCCGGTGAACCTTGAGCACCTCGATGTGCAGCGCCTGGTGGTGCGCCAAGACTTCAGCATGCCGCTGGCCATCGCGCTCGTGCGCGACATGCGCAAGCAGGTCGACATCCTGAACGGCTATGTGACAACCCAAACCGAAAAAGCCTTCGACCACAGCGGAAGGTAAAAGCGCAGAAGGGAAAGGCCGCGGCACGCAAGAAAACCGCAGGCCAAACCGTAGGGCGGAGCGAA
>OLPG01003263.1_pt1 | contig 10258 bp, 9 predicted proteins | sample 1672311 | NCBI WGS metagenome assembly OLPG01 (sample SAMEA3136670, study PRJEB25190) | human gut metagenome | biome: human gut; feature: human-associated habitat; material: faeces | place: Austria | collected 2013
ACAAAGCTCCTCCCACCGCCTAAAGGCAGTGGGTTTCCGCCCATGACAAACGAAAAAGGATTTATTTATGAAACAATAATATCAACACTTTCTGCTTTTTTCATACTCTGGATTAACTGATAATACAACTGCCGTCTTTTATCCTGACCGCCCGTCATGGCATCTGTCAGGTATTCTTCTTCCAGATATTCACTGTTTATTTCTTCTGCAAAATCAAATTCAGCCATTTTTCCTCACCTCTTCCCGGTCTGACATCTCCTGTATTCCAGTGTTCCTCTATTCGGAGATTGTCCATATCCTGTATGAAATCCTGAAAGGTGTCAATTGTGAAGTCTGTAAAATACCGCCCGTTTCTTTCGCCAGCAAACTCACTGTACTTAAAAGAGGTGTAAATCCAACCTTTTGTTTTCAACGCGGTAAGCATTTTCGCAAAAACTTCTTTTAATTCTTTTGGGGGAAGATGAAGAATAGAAGCACACGCCCATATTCCGTCGTATTTCTCATGTTCTTTCAGGTCCTGAAACAGCATCTGCCTGACTTTTATGCCTGTATATTCACTGGCAATCCGGCACATCTGCGCTGACCCGTCTATGGCATCTACCTGATATCCTTTGCCCAAGAAATATCGGGTATCCCGACCGGAACCGCATCCAAAATCAAGGATCAAAGCATGTGGTTTTAATTTTTCCAGAAATTTATCCTGTATCTGAGTAAATTTCACCGAAACAGTCCCGTAAACAAAGGACTGTGCATTTTTGTTATAGTAATCTAAAGTCTTATCTGTCATATTCATACGCCTGTCTGTACTGGTCTGCGCAGATTTCTCCTCCATCAGTTTCCAGAAGCATAAAACATTCTTCTGAAATCGTTGTAAAGCTAAAATTCTTTTCCTGTTAACTGCGTGCAACTATATTTTGTCATATTATACTCTTTTTTGACAGATTCAGCAATAGAGTTTTGTGCAAGTTGCACGTCGAATTTTGTCGAAAACGTCTTTTTTATACTTTTTTTATAAATTTTCGCATAAAAAATGAAGCCATCTTTCCTGACAGCTCCATTTTTTATGATTTCCTATTCTGATTTTTTATTTTGTTTTTTACTATACTTCCTGTTATCGTTTCTTATGTTCTGCTATTTCATATTTCTCTGTGTATACCAGAATCACCTTACAATCTCGATCTGGCACACTTCCATCGCCTTCAGTGCATTCTCATGGCTTTCCGGCGTTACGCCTGCACAGCATTTTGCATCTACGATGATCGGAACTTCCGGCAGGGATGCTTTGATCAGGAGTGCATTGGAGATCACGCAGATGTCTGTACACAGTCCGACAAATGTAATGCTCTCGATTTCCTCATCTTCGTTCATCGCCACCAGCTCGCCTGCCAGGTCTGTGGAGCCGAATGTCTCTTTATCAATCGCTTCTGTTTTTCTGAGGGCATCCAGTTCGCTTCTGATCTGCCAGCCTTCGGTGTCACGGATGCAGTGCGGTACCGGGAGTTTTTTACCTTCCTGGGTGCCGAGATACCAGGTTTCATGGGTGTCTCTGGTGAAGAGTACAGTTCCGTCAAAGGTTCTGATTTTTTCTTCTACATGCGGTACGATCGCAACAGCTTCTTTTGTTCCAAGTGCGCCGTCGATGAAATCATTCTGCATATCGACTACTACCAATACTTTCTGCATCTCTTATTCTTCCTCCATCTCTGCCTTAATCTCATCTTCGCAGTCTGCCATTGCCTGTAAGGTCATGGTCAGCAGTTTCTGAAGTTCCCAGCCGAGCTGTTCGGCTCCGCGTTCGATGACTTCTCTGGAGCAGCCTGCGGCAAAGCCTTTGCTCTTATATTTCTTTTTCAGGGATTTCAGTTCCATATCTTTTGTGCTTTTTGACGGGCGCATAAGAGCTGCTGCCCAGATCAGTCCTGTCAGTTCGTCCGCTGCAAAGAGAACTTTTTCCATCTCATGTTCCGGTGCTACGTCAAGGGTTGTGCCGCAGCCGATGGTAATTCCATATCCATGAGATACCACCGCATGGATCACATCTTCGCCCACACCGGCTTCTCTGAGCATTTCCGGTGCTTTCAGGCAATGTTCTTCCGGGTAGAGTTCAAAGTCAATGTCATGGAGCAGTCCTACGATTCCCCAGTATTCTGCGTCATCACCGTAGCCCAGTTCCTTTGCGTACCATTTCATGACTGCTTCCACAGTCAGCGCATGCTGGATATGGAAAGGATCTTTGTTGTATTTTTTTAATAAGTCAAATGCTGCATCTCTTGTAATTGTCTCCACTTTTGTCACTCTCCTGTTTCCTGTTAATGCTTTTTATACTTTTTCCAGGTATTTCACAATATCTTCACTTTACTGTATCCTGGCATCATGCTTTCGCAATGTCCGAAGAAAATACCTTAAACGACTTTCTCAAAACGGTATTTCTGTCTGATATCCGGATATTTCTCTCTGTCCACTTCGCTCATGAACATATCATATGGTCTGGCGCAGATTTTGAAAGGTGCGTAAAGTGCCTGATAGATCACCAGTTTCTCACCATTTTCTGTGTGATAGGCAACTGCCAGTACTTTGTAGAGATATTCGGAAGTTTCCGGGGATACCCATTCTCTTTTGAAATGCTGTACAATGTCTCCCACCTGAATGTCACGCTTCGGTGTGTCTGCATTTCTGTTTTCTGATTCTTCTGTTTCATTGATCTCGGGTTCTGTGTTAAGTTCCATGTATTCTTCTTTGTCAAGGGAAACCGGGATTCCGGAGCGTCCGTTGATATGGACACCGCCGTACCAGGTACCTGCAATCTCAAAAATATCTCCGACTTCATATTCCATGCTGCAGTCGTTGTTTTTCTTTATGATTCTGATCTTTGCCATTTATTTATTCATCTCCTGTTCCATATATTTTGCGATATCAGGGGCAAAAGCCGCAAAAGCCGTTCGTACCTGCACGATAATGCTTTTGAACTTTATGTAAAAAATGAGCCGGCTGCCTGACTTTCATGATAAAAAACGTTTTCCATTGATATCATAACTGTCAGCAGCCAGCTCATCTGTCCTCACTGATTTCAGAAGGTAACAGTAATCTTCTGGTTACTGTTCTACCTTACAAGTCATTATATATAGTTATATTATTTTTTCGGCTAATGTCAAGTCCAAAATCATTGTTCTCTGACACCAGACGGATGCAAAGCACAAACAGCATTACTGAAAGCAGAAAAAATCGTAACTGATCCATCATGATCTATCAGATTATTTCCATATATTTCGGTGCCACCAGTTCTCCGTATTCGTCATGGACTTCCTGTATGATCTGTGCAGTGTTTATGGTTTCTTTGCTGTTTCCTTCAGTCGGATGGATTTCTGCTTTTAATACCATGTCGCGGACTTCCGGATCATAGATCATATAGCAGGATGCATGGCTGATCTCACTGCGGGATTCCAGTACTTTTTCTGCTTTTTTCAGGTCGAAGTATCTTCTTCCGTGGGCACCGTCTGTCAGTACGGTACGTCCGGTGTTTTCCATGAAATCAATGGAACCGTTCGGCAGAATGCGGGCGATCACGCCTGTCTGGTATACGACTCCGGGACCGAACGGGTATGGTCCTACGTCTACATAGTCTATCGGCTGGTAGTTCATGATATAGAACTGTCCCCATGCACCGTATGGTTTCTTGTTTAAATCATCATCCAGAACATAGACACGAATCTTCTGGTCATCGTCTACGTCCGGTACCAGAGTGTAGCCTGCTGCCTGATTCAGTTTTCCGGCTTCGATCGTATATTTGCTCGGATATACGGATTCCGGCATATGGCGTTTCAGTTTGCGCACAGAAGTTTCGTTCAGCATAGCGAGCAGAACTGCTTCATAGCAGGTCAGAAATACTTCCAGTGTCTCTCTGTCGAAACGGTTTTCCCAGTATCGCAGTTCGATGAAATAACCTTTCTTATTGTACATGATCTGAAGATGGAACGGCAGGGAATCGAGCTGGATCTTTACACGTTCTGTCGGCAGATTTCCAATCTGCGGAGTATCCAGAAGATCCCCCTGGAACTGGATAAACATTTCTCCTTCACGGGAGCAGGAAACAAGATTTTTCATTGTTTCTATGATCTGATTTCCGGTCTTTTTGATCAGTGAATCGGTCTTTTCATGGGCTACATTTGTGTAACGGCAGAAATAGGTTTCAAACAGGCATCCTGCCAGACGGTTCCAGCGGCTGTCTGTACGACCGCTGTGAATGGAAGTGCAGAATACATCTTTTTCATCGCTGAACAGGCTGACGCAGTAGTTAAAAGCAGCGATAAACATGGCATTTTCGGACACTCCATGCTGTTTTCCATAATAGAGAAATTCCTGTCTTGGGAGGCTGTCGAAGGTGCGGCGGATAGAGCCGAAGCGTCCTTCTTTTAAGTCTTCTTTTTCCGTTTTGTTCAGGAGCGACCGATTCATTTTGATGCCATCCATCAGGTTTGTCACATATCTGGTATCGTGTTCCAGAATTCCGTTGTCTTTTCGTAACTGTTCTTCCAGAGAGTACTCGAAGGCTGTGTAGGTTTCTGCTTCCAGCGGCTCGCCTGCATAGGCTTTGTTCAGGTCTTCCATAAGGATATTCATGGTCACACCGTCCCCCATGATATGTGCCACGTCAAAGAAAATGTAGTTGTTTTTCTGACCTTCGAACAGGTAAATATGTACCAGGTTGTCGTCTTCGCGGTAGGTAAACGGAACAATCAGTTTCTGCATCAGTTCCGGAACTTCTTCGTCTTTTACCGGCGTGATCGGGATTTCGATTTTTCTGGTATCGTCTCTGAACAGTGCATAATATTTCTGCTCAGTTGGTTTGATGATTCCTTTCAGACCCGGATGCGCATCCAGAACCTGATAGCAGGCTTCCCGCATACGGTTCAGATCTACGCCCTTGTCCAGCTTAAATGCAAACGGGAGATTTCCTGTGGTATTTCCCGGAATCACATAGGCAAAATACATCTGCAGACTGGTAAGCGGATAGACCGGACGGACAGATAAATCGATTTCCGGTTTCTCGCTCTGTGCATGGAAAAATGCTTCCAGTTCGAGAACGGTTCTGTGTTCCATAAGTTCTGCAAGTGTGATATTTCTGTGCATTTTTTCCGTAAAATCTGCGATCAGCATAATGCTTCCAAAGGAGTCCAGTCCTGCGGTGTACAGATCATCGTCAATGCTGAAACCGGTATGTCCCAGTGCTGATGCACAGAGATCATAAATCTGCTGCTGGAATTCATTTTCCGGTTTGTGCAGTACGGACTGCTGCTCTTCCTGATTCTTTTTCTCCTGGAAAAATTTCTCGCGGATGATTTTCTTTGAGGCTGTTTTCGGGAATGGGTTTCTTCGCACAGTTACGTCTGCGATGCGGGCATAGGTCGGAAGTTCCTGATTGTGCTGAGCAACCAGTTTCTTCACTTCGCCAAGGATATCCTGCATTCCGTTTGTCTGGGCGTATTCGTAATTCGGATACACTTCTGCAACGATCTGTTCGCCTTTTCCATAGGCTACGATATCCATGACCAGACGGTCTTTGTCAAATTTGTTCTCGATCATTTCAGGGGAAACGTTCTCTCCGTTGCTTAAGATAATCAGGTTTTTCTTACGGCCGCTTAAATACAGGAAACCTTCTTCGTCTACATATCCAAGGTCACCGGTTTTCAGCCATCCGTCTTCCGTGATCGTTTCTGCTGTCAGTTCAGGATCTTTGTAGTATCCCATCATGACAGACGGACTTTTCACCTGAATCTCCTGATCTACAATGCGCACCTGGCATCCGGTAACAAGGTGTCCGACAGAATCGAGCTTGTCTTTTCTGTCATAATCCGGGACAGAAATTTTCGGGGAACATTCGGACATTCCATAGCCCTGGGCTGCGGTGATGTTTAAGTCCATCAGGGATTTTGCCAGTTCCGGAGAAAGATATCCGCCGCCGCTGACCAGTCGTTCCATTCTTGGTCCGAGGACTTCTTCTTTGATGTCCATCAGGGTACGGTCCGGATTTTTTGCTTTGGCAATTGCTACACGGTTTACGAATGTTTTTGCCATCATCGGGACGACTCGCATGGCTGTTGGTTTGAAAAGCTGGATATAGTAGAACATTTTTTTCAGGTCATCACAGAGGCAGAGGGTGCTTCCATAACGAAGAACCAGCATGATGTCACTGCTGATGCAGAAAATGTGGTTGATCGGAAGGACATTCAGGCAGACATCCTGAAAGCCGTCTGTACAGAACATGTTGTCAATGATGTTTCCATGGGAAAGCATGACTCCTTTTCCGTGACCTGTGGTACCGGATGTGAAGATGATCATGGCACAGTCAGTTGGTTTCGGACGGGTTTCTACGTTTTCGGTACGGTAGGATTTGTGGATCTGTGGGACGGTACGGACATTTTTTACGCTCTGTAAGCAGATGTATTTTCTGATGCAGGTGCAGTTTTCTTTGAGATATTGCACCTGGGAAATAAAGTCTCTGTCATAGAAAAGGATGTCGATGTCTGCCTTTTCGAAGTTCTCTACCAGTGTTTCATTGTTGAGCTGGATGTCTGCGGGGTAAGTGATGCCGCCTGCGCAGGGTACGCCAAGCAGGACTGTGAGATATTCGTAGCCGCATTTTCCGAGAAGTGCTGCGTGGATGGCGTGACCGAATTTGCGGTTCTGGCGTTCTGTGTAAGCTGCTACTGCCATGGTGTCGAGGGTGTAGGTGCCGTAGCCTTTTTCGTAGATAGTATCATCTTTTTCATAACGGACAAATACCTGATTTTCAAATTCTGTGCCTACTCGTTTTACGAGATCGTAGATAGTTTTGGTGTTGTTAAATGTAATCATTTTTATGGATTTCTTTCCTTTCTGTATCTGTTCTGATTTGATCTATATCTGTTTCGATTATTTCGTAGTGCGAAATAATTGGTAAAAAAATTAAGACTGCACGGTTTGAGGGGTAAATTTTGATTTGGGTTTCCAGTTTTTATCTTATGCCTCATTATGTCTCACGTAGCAGTCTTGTTTTTATCTTTCTGCCATTTTAAGTCATTTCTTATTTTAGCACGTTTCATTTATTTCACAATGCGAAATAATACTCAAATTTTGGATTATTTCTGGTAAGTTAGCAACACATTTAACAAACGAAGGAGCTCTTCTGCTTCTTCCATGGTAAAACACTGGTTGATTCCCTGAAATTTTTCACGGATATGGGCGCGGCGTCTGAGGACTTCCTCTCTGCCCGCATCCAGAAGAGAAACTACCACGACTCTGCGGTCCTGTTCGCTCCTGCTGCGAAGGATCATGCCTTTTTTCTCAAGATTCTTGAGAATGTCCGTCATTCGACCCGGAACTACCTGTAAATGCTCTGCCAGCTCGCCTACGGTTACAGGGCCATCGGCTTTCAGCAGATACCAGAGGAGACCGTATTCTCCACGGATGCTGTCGAGGACTTCGCGGTTGGCGGGGCTGTTCAGGACACGTACAAGGAGATTGAACAGTTCCTCCCCGAACTGTTCTTCTCCGTTTTCTTCATGAGTTTTATCTGTATTATTAGTTTTTGTATTATTAATTTCTTTATAATATGCTGCCATTATTTCCAGCCTTTCCATATCTCCGGCTGATATCCTATGGTCGCCTGTTTACCGTTTCTTACAACCGGAAGTTTGATGATGCTCTGATTTTCCAAAATCTTTTCTGCCTTATCTTCTTCTGCAATGTAGGTAATCAGTGCAAGTAAATCTTTATCTTTACAGTCAGAATCAATGAGTTTTTCATATCCACCTACTGCATTGCACACAGACTGAAATTCACCTTTACTTAGGCCCTTTTCTTTCATGTCAATAAACTGGTACTTAATTCCCCGTTCTTTGAAATAGCGTTCTGCTTTTTTGCTGTCAAAATTTTTCTTTGTTCCGAAAATCTGTATGTTCATATCTATCGCCCTCTGTTTTTGTCAATTTTCTTATTCTTTGTATGGTTTCACTGTTCATTATAAATTTCCTTCCTCTTCACAATTTTTTCAAATTCTTACCACATATTTCTCACATTTTCTGGTTATATTATTACCTGTACAGAGCAAAGAGTAATTGCAAACAAAACTTTTTTCTTTTTCATACTTTTGCCGGGAGCTGATTGAGTTCCCGGCCTCCTTCTTTTTTAAGAAATGTTTTCTCAGAAATCTCTGCCCGCCGCTTATCGTTTTTCGCAATTGAAGCAGGAAACTTACCTGATTTGCTTAAATCCTGTTTTTTATACTCCTGTAAATTTCCCGTCCTTTTTCATTCCCGTATTTGGAAACCACTGCATTATGAATTTCCTGTTTTCGTTTCTCTTCACCGGCATTCTGCTCTATCAGGCAGGATACATAGTTTACTACTTCTTTGGACATTCCTGCATTATGCAGCGTGCTGGCAATCTGCTGGCGAACCTGCTGAGATTTCTTTGCGCTGGTATCTATGTCAATAATTTTCTGTGCGGACTGTTTTCCGGAAATTTTTTCCCTTCTGGAGATTTCTGCCTTTTTCTCATCCCTCCAGAACTGGATGATATGGTCAAATCCTGTATCTTTACTGATGATAACAAATTTGTATTTTTCTCGAGTTGTATAGTCCCAGTCTATATGATTCTGGTTCGTATGTTCCTCATTTGTATGTTTCTCATTTGTATATTTCTCATCTGTATCTTCCTGAGCTGCATATTCCAGAGCTGCACATTCCGTTCCCAGCAGATATCCAAGATAAGAGCTGAGATGTATATCTGCAGACTGTTTTCCTGTCGGTACTTTATGTGTGATCAGTTTTGCTTCTCCGTGGTTGTTGATGATATCAAGGTCTATTTTTCTGCTGTTATCCGTATAAAAAAGGTGGATAAAATCTGTCTTGCTTAGTCTTTCGCATCCGCTCAGACCTTCACATCCTACATTCTCATAGTCAATTAAATAATATGTCTTCATAAAAAATCCTTTCATTTGTCACAGGCAGAAACTTATTCTCTTTAGATTATAGCAATTCCAGAAAATAATGCAATCAAGACAGTTCAGCAGAGTGCGAAGGACAAGGAAGGTATCTGCAGGCGTGCTGACGCACGGCAAAGATATCTGACGCAGGACTTCACGCTCTGATAGGCTGGATTGCTTGCATTATTTTCTGGAATTGCTATAGGAACCATTCATTGATCATGCCCGTCTTTTCCGTAATATTATATTTCCCCATAACTTTTTCCTATTTTAGCATGTATCATTTTGCCACACAACCTGCAAGAAATAAAAAGCTGTTGTTTCAGCGTACACTGCTTCTGTACAGTGCAGTAAAAACATATGTTTCCGTTCACGATTCGCCTGACAGAATATTATCATATCCACGAATAACATTCCCATATTGCAGGCATACTAATTTTACATACCCATCCCTGAATTCCCCTGATTTTACAATAAAAATAGTTGATAAATCTTTAACAAAAATCAAAAAAACGGAAAAATGCTGTTGATTTTACACGTTAAATATGTATAATAGAAAAAGAGAAGCGATAACTTTCGCTTTTTTGGTAAGGTATCTTAAAGCCTGTTTAAACAGGCACTTTCATTAACGAAGAAAAGAGGTTAAACGTAAGATGGCAAAAATCGATTTAAGCAAGTATGGCATTACCGGAACTACAGAAATTGTCTACAACCCTTCTTATGAAGTATTATTTGAAGAAGAAACCAAACCGGAACTGGAAGGCTTTGAAAAAGGTCAGGTCAGCGAACTTGGTGCAGTTAACGTTATGACAGGTATCTACACAGGACGTTCTCCTAAAGATAAATATATCGTTATGGATGAGAACTCCAAAGATACAGTATGGTGGACAACAGACGAATACAAAAACGATAACCATCCTGCAACTCAGGAAGCATGGAATGCAGTAAAAGAAATCGCTAAAAAAGAGCTCTCCAACAAGAGACTTTTCGTAGTAGATGCATTCTGCGGTGCTAACAAAGATACTCGTATGGCTATCCGTTTCATCGTTGAAGTTGCTTGGCAGGCACATTTCGTAACAAATATGTTCATCCAGCCAACAGCTGAAGAACTTGAAAACTTCGAGCCAGATTTCGTTGTATACAACGCTTCCAAAGCTAAAGTTGAAAACTATAAAGAATTAGGCCTTAACTCTGAAACAGCTGTAATGTTCAACATCACAACTAAAGAGCAGGTTATCGTAAACACATGGTACGGCGGAGAAATGAAGAAAGGTATGTTCTCTATGATGAACTACT
>OLPG01003268.1_pt1 | contig 10251 bp, 7 predicted proteins | sample 1672311 | NCBI WGS metagenome assembly OLPG01 (sample SAMEA3136670, study PRJEB25190) | human gut metagenome | biome: human gut; feature: human-associated habitat; material: faeces | place: Austria | collected 2013
TTTGCGTTTCATTCTTTCCGAAACCTGGAGCAGCCTCAAGCGCAACGTGCCCATGCTGCTTTCGGTGATGCTCGTTACCTTCATCTCATTCCTTTTCATCGGAGCGTCGGTGCTTACCCAGGCACAGATCACCAAAGCCAAAGGCGATTGGTATTCCAAAGTCGAAGTGGTGGTGTGGATGTGCCCCGACGGCACCAGCCAATCCGTGAACTGCACCGCAGGAACCGCCGCGACACAGGCACAGATAAACGACTTGCAGCAAACCATCCGCAACGAGCTTGCCGATGATGTTTCGCAGATCACCTTCGTCAGCAAGGAAGATTTCTATAACGACACTTTCCTTAAGCAATATCCGAACGGCGAATATCAGGGGCGTACGCTCACTGCCGATGACATGCAGGATTCATTGTGGCTCAAACTCAAGAATCCTGAAAAATACCAGGTGGTTTCCGAAGTGCTTTCCGGCAAGGAAGGTGTCGATACCGTCAGTGACCAACGGCAGATTTTCGAGCCGGTTTTTGCCGTACTGAACCGCGCTACCATTGCGACCGCCGCATTGGCCGCGGTGATGGTGGTTGTTGCCATTATGCTGACCGGTACCACGATTCGTATGTCTGCGGCGTCTCGCAAAACCGAAACGGAAATCATGCGTTTGGTGGGTGCTTCGAACTGGACGATTCGATTGCCGTTCATTCTGGAAGGTGCGATCGCGTCGTTGGTGGGTTCGCTGCTGTCTTGCGCCACGCTTTCGGTATTGGTCAAGGTGTTCGTCACTGATTGGCTTGCGACTTCCGTAAAATGGATTCCGTATGTGAATCAGATGACAGTGCTTTGGATTTCGCCGATTCTGGTTCTTGGAGCGGTATTGCTGTCCGTGATTGCATCCACGGTATCGCTGCATAGATATCTGAAGGCCTGATAAGTATTACTTAATGGCAAGTGGCATTACGTGTCGCGGATTTTAAGCATGAGATGCTATGGTGTGGAACAATGATGGGAGGCAAGTGACCGAATGATAAGCAAAAAAGCTCTCAAGCCGGCCGCTGCGGTGTTTGCAACGGGGGCTATGTGCGCCACGATGGCGATCGCCCCGTTCTCGCCTGCTGTTCCGCAGGCGCATGCTAATACGTATAGCAATCTGGTGAACGCGCAGAATCGGAAGTCCGACAGCGCACAGCGTGAAGCGCAGCTGCGTTCGCAGCTTTCTGGTGTGAAGTCCGATCTGGCAAACAAGATCGTTGAACTGGACAAATTGACGAATACGAAGATTCCGGCGGCCCAGGCTGAGGTCGATGAGGCCAATGCCGCTGCCGCTTCGGCGCAAAGCGAGGCAGAGGCTGCCGCTTCCCGTTTGGAGGCCGCGAAGAAAGATAAGGAAAACCTCGAAGAGCAGATTGAGCAGACGGGCAAGGACTACGACGACGCGCATGCGGCCGTGGCGCAGATGGCTCGTGAAGACCTGCATGGTTCCGATGCATCCACTGTGATGAGCGTGGTGACAGGTTCCACGAGTACGCAGGAGTTTATTAATTCCATGCAGTCTCGTGATGCGTTGAGCCGTACCGAAGCCAATGCGGCCAGCGATGCGGCGAATACGTTGAACACGTCAATGAACCGCAGCGAGCGTCTTGCCGCCATCGAAAAGCAGATCGCCAATCTGAAAACCACGGCGGACGCGAAAGCCGCTTCCGCCCAGCAGGCTGCCGCTTCCGCACAGACCCAGCGCGACTCGCTTGACCAGTTGCGTGCAGAAGGCGAAACCCGCCGTGCCGAATTGGAAAGCCAGCAGTCGCAGCTGAACAGCAGCGTGGCCAAGCAGGCGGCGCAAACGGTTATGTTGCAGTCGCAGGTCGATTCCTTCAATCGCCAGTATGCAGCCGAGCAGGCCGCAGCAGCCAATCAAAACAATGGTGGCAATCAAGGGCAGACCCAGCCAGGCAACAACAATACCAATAATGGCGGCAGCAATGTGACGCCTGCTCCTGCTCCTACGCCTACTCCTACTCCCGCGCCGAGCACCAATAACAATTCCGGTCAGGGAACCTCCAATGGCGATTACGGCAATGCCTACGTGGCTGGTCAGTGCACGTGGTGGGCGTACGAACGTCGTAGACAGATGGGCATCGGAACCCCTTCGTACTTGGGTAACGGTGGTCAGTGGTATCTTACCGCTTCCTCGTATGGTCTGCGAGTGGACCATAATCCGCAGGTGGGGGCGGCTCTCTCCTTCCTTCCCGGGCAGGCTGGAGCAGATGGTTTCTATGGTCATGTGGCCGTTGTGGAAGCGGTGAACGGAAGCACTATCACCATTTCCGAGATGAACGCGTCCGGCGGTCCCTACAACGTGTCGTACCGCACGCTATACAACGCATCCCAGTTCTGGTATGTGCACTGATTCATCAAGGAGTGTTTGAGTTTTTCCTTGAGCGTTGTGTCACGGGAGCGCGCCGCCTGAATCGTTGGGCGGCGCGCTCCCGTGATATTGTCGATTGTTGCGTTGCAGAACACTTCTTCGAAGAACCGGAAAGGAGGTCCGACATGGTCAAAGAGCAAGGTGTGAAGCTGATTGCGCAGAATAAGAAGGCACGCCATGATTACGCCATCGAAGACAAGTATGAAGCCGGTCTGGTGTTGACCGGCACTGAGGTGAAGTCGCTTCGTGAGGGACGCGCATCGCTGACCGAATCGTTCATCACCATCGACCGTCGCGGTGAAATGTGGCTTGAGGGAGCCAACATTCCTGAATATCTCAATGGTACGTGGAACAATCATGCCCCTAAGCGCAAGCGTAAGCTGCTGCTTCATGCGGCGCAGATCGACAAGCTGGCACGTCAAAGCCAAGCCAAAGGTTTCACCATCATTCCGCTGAGCCTGTATTTCAAGGATGGCCGTGTCAAGGCGGAAATCGCCTTGGCCCGAGGCAAAAAGGAATTCGACAAGCGTCAGGCGCTGCGCGAGGAACAAGACAAGCGTGAGGCGTTGCGTGCCATGCGCTATGCCAACAAGCAAGTGCGATAAGTCGAAACCGGAAAATTTCCTGTTTCACATACTGACATAAAGCGGTGGTCGTAATCTTTTTGTAGCTTGCCCTCTCTAGTGTATGGTTCGGATTCGGTCGAATAGACTGAGCGAGACATAGGAGAAAAGGATATGGAAGCGAAGAAAAGTCTGAAGACGGCTGCCGCGTGTGCGCTGAGCGTTGCGATGCTGTTTGCTGGAGCGGCATGCGGCACCAGTGACGGAAGCGACGATGCGGCTTCGTCCGATAGCGGTTCGAAATCGAGCGAGCTGACGGGATATGACGTTTCGTCGGTGCAGAAAGACGATGACATTGCCAAACTGTTGCCCGACTATGTGACGAAGGACGGCAAGCTCACCATCGGTATGGACACGTCGTACGCTCCTGCCGAATTCCTTGCGGAGGACGGCAAGACCCCGGTCGGCTTCGATGTCGACATCGCCAAGGCTTTGGCGCAGGTATTCGGCCTTGAAGCGGATCCGGAAACCGCGAATTTCGATTCGATCATTCCATCGGTCGGATCCAAGTACGATATCGGCATTTCGTCGTTCACCGTGACCAAAGAACGTTTGGAAGCGGTTGATTTCGTAAGCCATTTTGATGCCGGATCGGCATGGGCCGTGAAGAAGGGCAATTCGAACAAGATCGACGTGTCCGATCTGTGTGGCAAGAAGGTGGCCGTGCAGACTGCCACCATGCAGGAGACCGAAGCGAACAAGATGGCCAAGCAATGCGAGGCCGACGGCAAGGATAAGCTTGAAGTGATCTCCAGCAAGCTGCAGACCGATGTGACCACGAACGTTGTCACCGGCAAGGCTGACGTGTTCTATGCCGATTCGCCGGTTGCGGGCTATGCCATCGCACAGACCGATGGACAGCTGGAAATGCTGGGCAAGGTCGAAGGCGTCGCCCCGGAAGGCATCGTCATCAAAAAAGGCGACAGCCAGATGGATGAGGCCGTGCAGAAGGCCGTGCAGAGGCTCATCGACGACGGTACGTATCTGAAGATCCTCAAGTATTGGGGTGTCGAGGACGGTGCCATCGAAACGTCGGAAATCAATACGCCGGGCGCCGAATGATTCCATGATTGAACCGTCCGCGGATCAGACGGTTTCAAGGATCGCCTAGCTGGCAACGTGCCGGGAACAAAGCGGGTTTTGATCATATTGTGATATGGCAAAACCCGCTTTTTCGTAAGGAAAAACGGCATATCGAATAGAGTTTGCGTGCTATTAACGTGGCCGTAGCAATCGTTTTCTATGGTGCCCGCAGAACTTCGGTTCGGCCGTATTCATGCGGTTGGGAATGAAGAGAGGATTCGCGATGGCTTTCAATAATCTGAGGAAACTCGCTGTTTTTGCGCTAAGCGCCGCCATGATCGTTTCGTTGGGTGCGTGCGGCACATCGGAAAAGTCCGATTCCACGGCTTCCGGTGATTCTGAGTCGTCGTCGAACACTGCCGGTTATGACGTTTCCGGCGTGACGAAGGATGATGATATAGCCGCGATGCTGCCGGAATCAGTCACCAAGGACGGCAAGCTCACCGTCGGCATGGACACGTCGTACGCTCCCGCCGAATTCCTTGCGGAGGACGGCAAGACCCCGATCGGTTTCGATGTCGATATCGCGAAGGCGCTCGCCAACATGTTCGGTCTTGAGGCCGTGCCGCAAACGTCGAACTTCGATTCGATCATTCCGTCGATCGGTACCAAGTACGATATCGGCATTTCGTCGTTCACCATCACGCCCGAGCGTATGGAAGCCGTCGATTTCGTGAGCATGTTCAAGGCCGGTTCCACGTGGGTGGTGAAGAAGGGCAATCCGAACAAGGTCGATACTTCCGACCTGTGCGGCTTGAAGATCGCGGTGCAGACGGGCACTACGCAGGAAGAGGAAGTCAACGCTGCCGCCAAACAATGCAAGGCCGACGGCAAGTCCGAAGTGCAGATTCTGTCGAATAAGCTGCAGACCGATGTGACCACGAACGTGGCGACGGGCAAGGCCGACGTATTCTATGCCGATTCGCCGGTAGCCGGCTATGCCATCGCACAAACCGAAGATACGCTAGAAGCCCTCGGAGAGGATGTCGGCGTGACCAAGGAAGCCGTGGCAATTAAGAAAGGCGATTCCGATACCGCCAAGGCGGTGCAGGCCGCACTGCAGAAGCTTATGGATGACGGCACGTATATGAAGATCCTCAAGCATTGGGGCGTGGAGGCCGGAGCGATCGACAAAGCCGAAATCAATCCGACCGACCTCGACTGAACGATCAAACGTAAGGCAGACATCGCACACGGCGATACTGTGATGCCGATATGATGGAAGGCATGCGGACCCAATCCGCGTGCCTTCCGTTTTTCGTATATGGATCTTCCGTGATTCGACGGAGCTCATTGCGCGATTCTTGGCTGGTACGTAAGTTTTGCGCAACGTAACGTACATGTAGCATTGCGCTCTTATCGTGCCTATTTGAGATACTGAGGTTCTCTGCAACCGAATGGCGTTGAGATTTTCGGTATGGCAATGAAGAGATAAGAAGAAGGATATGCGTATCATGTCTTTGAAGATCAAGTCCGTTGTGGCGCTTGCGCTGAGCGCGGCGATGTTGTTTTCCACTGCCGCTTGCGGCACCTCCGATGCGTCCAAATCCGGTGATTCGTCGGATTCGTCGAACACTACCACCGGTTACGATGTCAGCACCATTGAAAAGGATGACGAGCTGGCCAAGCTGGTTCCGTCCGGCGATCTGGTGAAGGACGGCGAGCTTTCCGCCGGTATGGAGCTTTCGTACGCTCCGGCTGAATTCTATGCCGAAGACGGCAAGACTCCGGTCGGCTATGATATCGATATGACCAAGGCCATCGCAAAGACGCTTGGTTTGAAGCCGAACATCGTGTCTTCCATGTTCGATACCATCATTCCTTCCATTGGCTCCAAGTATGATCTGGGCATTACCGCCATGACCATCACCGAAGAGCGTATGCAGTCCGTGGATTTCGTGAGCTACTACCGTGCAGGTTCCACGTGGGCCGTGCAGAAGGGCAATCCGAAGAAACTCGACACTTCCGACATGTGTGGCGCGAAGATCGCGGTGCAGACCGGCACCGTGCAGGAAGAGGAAGCCAACACCATCGCCAAAGGATGCGAGGCCGATAACAAGGCCGAGGTGATGTCGTACAAGCGTCAGGCCGAAGCGGCCACCGCAGTGGCTACGGGCAAGGCCGATGCGTTCTATGCCGATTCGCCGGTCGCCGGCTATGCCATCTCCCAGACCGACGGACAGCTTGAAGCCTTGGGCGACGTCGAAGGCGTGGCCAAGCAGGGCATCGCTGTTAAGAAGGGCAACACCCAGCTTGCTGAAGCCGTGCAGAAGGCCGTACAGAAGCTGATGGACGATGGCACGTATATGAAGATCCTCAAGCATTGGGGCGTGGAATCTGGCGCTCTTGACAAGGCTGAGATCAACCCGACCGATCTCGACTGATCTCATCCCCACTATTTACATCAACAACGAAGGAACTGAAGCATCATGGCGAAGAAACAGATCGACGGCGATGGCCTCGATATTCCGAATCGCATCAAGGCGCTGCCGGTTAAGCGTACGGGCCCGATTGTGGCGGCGGTCATCGTCGCTCTGCTCGCCGCCATGCTGCTGCAGGGCCTGATTACCAATCCGCGTTTCGAATGGAATGTGGTCTGGAAGTACCTGTTCAACGAGAATGTGCTCGAAGGCATCAAATACACGTTGCTGCTGACGGTCATCTCCATGGTCATCGCCATTATTCTGGCAGTGATTCTGGCCGTGATGCGCAAGTCCATCAATCCGGTGCTGCGTGGCGTGAGCTGGTTCTACATCTGGTTCTTCCGTGGAACCCCTGTGTACACGCAGCTGGTCTTCTGGGGTCTGTTCGCGGTGCTGGTGCCGCGTATCGGCGTGGGCATCCCGTTCACCTCAATCGAATTCTGGAGCATTGACTCCCAGTCTGTCATCACCGCGTTCAACGCCGCATGGCTGGGCTTGGCCCTGAACGAAGCCGCCTACCTGGCCGAAATCGTGCGCGCCGGCCTCGAGGCCGTCGATCCGGGGCAGACGGAAGCCGCAAAGGCCCTCGGCATGAAGCGCACGCTCATCATGCGTCGCATCGTGCTGCCGCAGGCCATGCGCATCATCATCCCGCCGACCGGCAACGAGTTCATCGGCATGTTGAAGACCACGTCGCTGGTCAATGCCGTGCCGTTCACGCTGGAACTGCAGTTCGCCACCACGGCGATTGCAACCCGTCTGTACAAGCCGATTCCGCTGCTGATTGTGGCCTGCATCTGGTATCTGGTCATCACCTCCATCCTGATGGTCATCCAGTCGCGACTTGAAAAGCACTTCGGCAAGGGCTTCGACGCCCGTCCCGCCGGAGCCCGCGGCAAGCGCACGCCGCTGCCGGGCAAGACCTTCGGCGAACCCAAGGATGACGTCGACAAGCAGAACGAAGCCACGTTCGCGGGAATGACCGCGTGAGGGGAATGACCATGAGCGAAATCACAACCAACGAAATCGTTCCCGCCGTCAAGGCGACCCAGGTGCACAAGGCCTTCGGCAACCTGCACGTGCTCAAAGGCATCGACATGACCGTCATGCCCGGCACCGTCACCGTGATTCTCGGACCGTCCGGTTCCGGCAAATCCACGTTCCTGCGTCTGATCAACCAGCTGGAAACCCTGACCGGCGGCGAAATCGACGTCGACGGCGAAATGATCGGCTACAAGTACGTCGACAAGGGCGGCGAACGTGTGCTGCAGACCCTGAACGACAAGGAAGTGGCCGAACAGCGTTCCAAACTCGGCATGGTGTTCCAGCGCTTCAACCTGTTCCCGCACATGACGGCTCTTGAAAACGTCATGGAGGCTCCGGTCCACGTCAAGCACATGGACAAGAAGGAAGCCCGCGAACTCGCCATTCAGGAGCTGAACCGCGTCGGCATGGGGGAGCGTCTCGACTACTATCCGGCACAGCTGTCCGGCGGCCAGCAGCAGCGCGTGGCCATCGCCCGCGCGCTTGCCATGAAGCCGGAGATCATGCTGTTCGACGAACCGACATCCGCGCTCGATCCGGAACTCGTCGGCGAAGTGCTCAACGTCATGCTCGACCTCGCCAAGGAAGGCATGACCATGGTGGTCGTCACCCATGAGATCGGCTTCGCGCGCGAGGTCGCCGACCAGATCGTCTTCATGGACGGTGGCGTGGTCGTCGAACAGGGCGGACCGGAGATCATCGACCATCCGAAGGAGTCGAGGTTTAAGGACTTCTTGCAGCACGTCCTGTAGCAAGTAAGGCTGTCGTACTGCCGTAAATTCCCAATCCACTGACGTCAAGCGTCCGCAGACGTCCGGTGGGTTGGGTTTTCTTTTTGCTGCCGACGATGGGCGCGTTGCGTGTGCCACTGGTTCGCACGATTTCCCTGGGGGAGTGGGATTTCGCATATATGGCAAAGATTTGTAAGGACGCGCGGCTTGGTTTCATGATTGACATCCTTACCCGATAGGCTAAGGAGCTATGTGTGGAATCGTAGGATATGCAGGAAATGTTCGGACCGCGTGCGGCAAACCCTTGGAGGTCTGCCTCCAGGGTCTTCAGCGATTGGAATACCGTGGATATGATTCGGCCGGCGTGGCGTTGACCGCGCCCGGCATGGACCATGTGGCGGTGCGTAAGAAGGCCGGCCGTCTCGCCAACCTGGTGCAGGACATCGAACGCGATCCGATGCCGGAAGCCACCGTGGGCATCGGCCACACCCGTTGGGCCACCAACGGCGTGCCGAACGACACCAACGCGCATCCGCACACCTCGCGTGACGGCAAAGTGGCCATCATCCACAACGGCATCATCGAAAACGCGTCCCAGCTGCGTCTCGACCTGCAGACGGAAGGCTACCATTTCGTTTCCGAAACCGATACGGAGGTCGCGGCGAAACTGCTGGGCAAAATCAGCGACAAGATCATCGAGGAAACCGGCAAGCCTGACCTGTTCAAGGCCATCCGCCGTCTGGCCCGCATGCTGGAAGGCGCGTTCACCATTCTCGCCACGGACGTGCGCCAGCCGGACATCGTGGTCGGCGCCCGTCACGATTCGCCGCTGGTGGTCGGTCTTGGCGAAGGCGAGAACTTCCTCGGCTCCGACGTGGCCGCGTTCGTGGCCTACACCAAGCGTGCCATGGAGATCGACCAGGACCAGGCCGTGATGGTCTCCGCCGACAAGGTGGTCGTCTCCGACTTCATGGGCAACATCGTGGAACATCCGAAGACCTACACCGTGGATTGGGATGCCTCGGCTGCCGAAAAAGGCGGCTGGGACTCCTTCATGGACAAGGAGATCCACGAGGATCCGGCGGCCGTGCAGCGCACCCTGCTGGGACGCCTCGACAAGGATAGCAACATCAACCTTGATGAGATCCGCATAGACGAGCATGAGGTCAAGGCCATTGACAAGATCATCGTCATCGCCTGCGGCACCGCCGCATACGCGGGCATGGTGGCCAAGTACGCCATCGAGCATTGGGTGCGCATCCCCGTGGAGGTGGAGCTCGCGCACGAATTCCGCTACCGTGATCCGATACTCACGCCCCGCACACTGGTGGTGGCCATCTCCCAGTCCGGCGAGACCATGGACACGCTGATGGCGTTGCGTCACGCCCGTGAGCAGGGTTCCAAGGTGCTGGCCATCTGCAACACGCAGGGCGCATCCATTCCGCGCGAATCTGACGCGGTGCTCTACACCCATGCTGGTCCGGAAGTGGCGGTCGCGTCCACGAAGGCGTTCGTGGCGCAGATCACCGCCGCCTACGTGCTCGGCCTGTACCTGGCGCAGGTCAAAGGCGCCATGTACAGGGACGAGATCGCCCAAACCCTGGATTCCCTGAAGGACATGCCGCGCAAGATCCAGTGGGTCCTCGACACCCAGACCAAGACCGTGCAGGAGGCCGCCAAGCAGATGGTGGACGCGAAGTCCTTCCTGTTCCTCGGACGTCATGTGGGGTATCCGGTCGCCATGGAAGGCGCGCTGAAGCTCAAGGAGATCGCCTACACCTTCACCGAGGGCTTCGCCGCGGGAGAGCTCAAGCATGGTCCGATCGCGCTGGTCGACGAGGGCGAGCCGGTCGTGTTCATCGTGCCGCCCGCGCGCGGACGCAACGTGCTGCACTCCAAAGTCATCTCCGGCATCGAAGAGGTCAAGGCCCGTG
>OLPG01003269.1_pt1 | contig 10251 bp, 6 predicted proteins | sample 1672311 | NCBI WGS metagenome assembly OLPG01 (sample SAMEA3136670, study PRJEB25190) | human gut metagenome | biome: human gut; feature: human-associated habitat; material: faeces | place: Austria | collected 2013
TATATCTTCGATTTTTAAATTTTGTACTTTACTTGCTAATTTTGAATTACTATATAATGTAACACATGTGTCATCTAATAACTTTACTGCATTATTATATCCATTGTATCCATATAACGTTAATTTTGATGTTGTTGGTAATTCACTTATCAATCTTGCTTGTCCATCTTTTACATCTAGCACTCTCCAATTTAAACTTTCTTGTGTTAATGTTGATGCTGTATTCGCATTTGAACCTGAATATGTGTTTAATTCTTGTAATATTTCTGTTGTGCTTGCTGTGTCTGGTGTATATTTAACGTAGTCTCCTATTTTTATTGTTCCATCATTTACTTTGTCAATTAATTTTTCTTCTTTTTTATCATTATTAGATAAATATTTATTAAGTTCTTCTTCATATTCATTTAATCTTTGTCCCTGTTCTGCTTCTGCTTTTTCTGTTGCATTTTGAGCTATTTTTGCATTTTTAAATAGTCCTTGGTTTGTTAGTGCAGATATTGATATTCCTGCTAGTATCAATAAAATTATAATTGTTATTACTAATGCTATAAGGGTTATACCTCTTGTACTTTTGTTTTTTTTCATTAAAATCTCTCCTTCTATCTTTTGTTTTTTACAAGTTTTTCTTGCATTTAGATTTTAACATAACCACAAATGTATTTCAACAGTTTTAGATATATTTTAATTTAATTTTTTCATAACCAACTGCAAATCATTTATAAAATCAACTTTTTTAGTCTCATCTCTCAAAAGAGCAGCAGGATGCCAAGTAGGCATATACATTATCCCCCTTTTCTCAATCCACTTACCTCTTGAAGCAGTAATACCAAACTCTTTACCCAAAATATTTTTCAAAGCAACACTCCCTAGCAAAACAATTATTTTAGGCTTAACCAACATAACTTGATTTCTCAAATAATTCAAGCAAGCATTTGATTCATCATCTTCTGGATTTCTATTTGCAGGAGGTCTACACTTAACAACATTTGCAATATATACCTCTTCTCTTTTAATTCCAACAATACCAAAAGCCATATTCATAAGTTTACCAGCTTTACCGACAAAAGGTTCCCCTAACCTATCCTCATCAGCCCCAGGTCCTTCACCTATAAACATTATATCAGCATTTTTGTTACCAACACCAAATACTATATTTTGTCTTGTTTTGCATAATTTACATTTATTACAATTTACTATTGAATTTTCTAGTTCTTCCCATGTTTCAAACATTGCTACACCTCTTTTTTTGTCATCTATAAACTTTACATTACACATTTTTCCACTAATTTTATTTTAACTTTTTCATTTGTGTTTATTTCTGCTTTTGTGCCTATTGGAATAACTGTTTTTCTTTCTATATGTCCAAAATTATTTGATTTTATGATTGGAAATTTGTATTCACCTTCTAAAACATCTGTTATAATCTTTTCTAGTGATATTCCACTTTCATGTTCATAATTTCCAATCCAAAGACCTTTTATTTTATCAAATACTCCATTTTGTTTCATATAATACAAATTATTACTTGTCCCTGCTGGATCTGTCTCAAATCCTAGTTCTTCTAAAAATAGAATCTTATCTGTAAAGTCTAATGAATATTTGCCAGCAACCATTCCTCGTATTAATGAAAGATTTCCTCCTATAAGTTCTCCACTCGTTTTTCCTTCTTGAATTGTTATATATTCTTCATTTTCTGTTCCTAGTTCTAAACTTCCATTTACAAATCGGTTTAGGGCTTGTTTATAGCTAAAATCTGTTTCATCTGTTGCTATCGTTTTAAAATTCGTTCCACTAAACGTTACTAATCCTGTTTTTTCTGTTATCATATTTGTAATTGAAGTTATATCACTATAACCACATATTATTTTAGGATTTTTCTTTATTAGTTCATAATCTAAATATTCAAATGTACTATTACTGTTATTTCCACCCTTTGCACACCAAATCATTTTTACTTCTTTATCTGCAAACATTTCGTTTATATCTTCTGCTTTTTCTTTTGCAGTGCTACTATACCCATTAGTGTTTGAAAATAGATTTTTGGAGTATTTTACTTTAAATCCGCTTTTTTCTACTATTTCTTTTGCTTTATTTAATTCTTCTATATTATTTCCTATTATTGGACTTGATGGTGCTACAACTCCTATTGTATCACCTATTTTTAATTTTTGTGGTCTTAATTTTGGTAATTTCATTGTCAAATCTCCTTAAATTTTTATAGAAATTAAATTTAATTTTTTATATTTATTACACTTTTTCAATTTTCTTTAACTCATCATATTTTCTTTCTTCTTTTGAATATTCATCTGGTTTTAATCCTAATCTTGTTTTCATATATTGGCTAATAGAAATATATATTATTGTAAATATTATTCCTACTATTATTAGCGCATTTGCAGATGTTGTAACCCCTAATATAAATGATGCTAAATATCCAAAAATCATTTTGGTAGCATTTCTAAATAAATTATATACAGAATTTATTTGAGTATCTATTTCTTTGTTTGCAAAATTCATTAAATACCTATCTATTATTGTATAATACATTCCATTTATAAAACCAAATATCATATATGTACTTAATATTATTATAATTCCTACTAAATTTTCTCTTATTCCTGATATTCCGCAAATTCCTGCTACTAATGCACTTATTGACAATGTTAATGATAATACTGTAAGTGATTTATTTTTTAATATACTATTAAATTTATTTTCTTTTTTGGAAGCAATTGCATTTATAAGACTGTTCAGAGCCCCTGCATACCCTATTAATATTGATGATAGATTTATATCCTCCAAAAGGTTCACTTCATAATTTCCTAATATACTTAGAAGTGAACATATAAACGCTGCTGATAGTATTAATGCTTTTAATCTTTCTGATTTTAACACAAATTTAAATCCAGATTTTATGTTTTTAATTTTTTCATTTCCCATTGCTTTTTTTGAACTAGTATTACCTTTGGGATTAGGTTCTATGAATCCCATAGATATTATTGTAGATATTATTAATATTATTAGTGAACATATCATTGGTAAATATCCATTTATTGTAAATAAATATCCTGCTATTACTTTTGAAATCATATTTAGTGTATAATATCCTGTTGCACCTTTTGAATTTAGTTTTGAAAATATTTGATTTTTATATTTTGATGGTGGTATTGATTCTTTTAATAATACTGCTTGTATTGTTTCTTTAATTCCAAATCCTATTGCTGATATAAAATTTGCCAAAATTAAATCAAATATATTTCTACTAAAAATTATTATAAGCATGTATATAACAAGTGTAATATTTCCTATTACTAAGCTTTTCTTCTTGCCTAAAAATGCTATTATTACATTTATTGGTATTTGCAAAACCATAATAAATAATGCATAGAAACTATCTATTAATACAACGTTTGATGCACTTATGTTTTTAATTTGAGTTAAAAATAAAAAGTTAATTGTGTAATAAAACAGAAGGTCCCATGATAGCATTTTGTATATTGGAAATAATTTCATATTTCTTTTTCTCATTTTTTGTTTTTCTTCTTTTGTTTCTTTTATCTCTTTAATTTCCATATTTACCTCACTTAAATTTATTCATATGTAAAAATTTTCTGTACTTTATAATCTTAATATAATGTATTCTAAATTATAATTATTTTTCAATTAGTGAAATTATTGCTGTATTTAGTCCATATCCTTCTTTTTCTACTCTAAAAGAATGTATCAACTCTTTATTGCACACACTACACAACCCACTATCTATAATATTTTCTGCTTTTAATCCTGTTTTTTCTAATATAATTCTATTAATTAAAACAGTGTCAATGTTCCACTTTTCTTTATCTTTTTGCTTTTCCATTATATCAATATTTTTGTTTATATTCAAATCTTTAAACTCATTTTCAAACATTTCTTTAACATCTCTATCAACTTCAAAATGACATTTTCTAATACTTGGACAAATACAACAAATAATGTCTTCTGGTTTGCTGTTAAATTCATTTATCATTTTTTCAACTGTTTTTACAGAAATTCTTTGCAATGTTCCTTTCCAGCCAGAGTGTGTATTTGCAATTGTTTTTGTTACTGGGTCAAAAAATAGTAGTAATATGCAATCTGCATTTGTTGTTGATAATACTAAGTTTGGTCTGTTTGTTACAATCCCATCTGTTTTACTATATTCTTCTAAATTTATATCCGGAAAATCTTGATTAATTTTTTTATTTGCAATTGCAATATTATCTGTATGTTCTTGATTTGTTTTTACTATGTTTTTATAATCTACATTTATTGCATTGCATAAATTTTTATAATCTTGAATTGCTTTATTGAATTCATTTTCTGGTAATTGCTGTTTGTTAACTCTTGCTGTTCTAAAATTCACATCTGTTCCTATTGAATACGCATGAGTTATTATGTCTTTGTACTCTAATAATTTTCTGAATTGTAGGTACTGTACTCCATTTTTGTTGATGCGTATAACATTTTTATTACTTAAATCTTTCAAAATATTTCTCCTTTTTTAAGATAACCTGTTTGCACTTTCCTTCATTTTTCTTATAATATCATCCTTAGATTTTTTGTCTATATAATTGTAACTATTTCCGCAAATTCTAGTATCAAACCCGCAAATAGCCTTATAAGAACAATAATCACAAGGCTTTTGACCTTTTTTATTATATGGTTTTATATTAATATTTCCAGTCAAAATCTCTTTTGCAATTTGTTTAATAGTCCTATATATATAATTTTGTAAAACTTCAAATTCCTCTTTATTAACCCCATTTGTTTTTCCCTCTGAAATCTCCCCAGATTTTGTCAATGTTGCTGGTACCAATTTTGATGTTCCTGATTCCAAATTTTTGTCATGCATTTTTATTACCTTTACATCTGCTAATATCAAGCCTTTCATTTTGAAGTTTTTTCTAAGTTCCTCTTCTATTTGTTCTTCTGTTATTTTTTTATCTGCTTTTATCATTTGCTCTAATAGACTAAAATATAATACACCTGCTGGCAATAAGTCTTCTTCTTTGCACACTGCATCCATATATGTTAATAACTGAATTTGTAATCCTGCGTATACTTCATTTAAATCGATATTTTTTGCTGATGATTTGTAATCTATAATTCGTAAGTATTTTCCATCTTCCGAGTTTGCTGTATCTATTCTATCAATTTTTCCTGTAATCTCAACTTTTTTACCATCATCTAATTGTATTAAAATTGGCTTATATTTTCCTTTTTTCCCAAATTCAATTTCTGTTCCTTCTATATTGAACTCACTATATACAAGTCCTTCAATTATGTATTTTAGTGCTTTTGCAACAATTCTTTTTAATCTTTTTACTAAAACTTTATATTTAGGTGTTGCTACAAATGTATATTTTTTGCCCATATCCAATCTTTCTTCAACAACTATATCTACTAGGCTTTGGATTTTTTCCTCATCTGTTACTAATTCTGGCAAACTGATATTTTCATTTTTTACTTTTTTAAAAAATTCGTCTATTGTTTCATGCATAAATGAACCTGTATCGAAATTTTGAACTTTCAATTCTTCCTTTTCTTTTAGCCTTAGACCATATTGTAAATAATATGAAAATGGACATTGTGCAAATTTTTCTAATTTTGATACACTTGCATTTAGTGTATTTCCATACAACTTTTCTATTGTTTCTTTGTTTATATTTTCAGGTAAATTTGTGTAATCTATTCCTTGTAAGTCTTGTTCCACTTTTGAATACCACTCATTTTGATTTTTGTAGTACTCATAAATTGCATACCAAACGTCATCTATTTTATTTCCGTTTTTCAATTCTGATATATTTTCCAAAAGCTCTTGATATGTCATATTTTTATTTGTGATTTCATAATTTTTGTTGATTACATCACTTTCTTCTTTTAGTTCTGGAAATAATTTTTTAATTTTATTTACCATCATTGATGGTCTTAATGATTTTCCCTCTGTTTCTGATGATGCATATGATAAATATAATTGTTTTTCTGCTGTTGTGAAAGCTTTATAAATATTGAAGTTTTCTTCATATAGATTTTCTATTGTTCCATTTGCAAGTTCAATTCCATCTTGTTTTAGAATTTCTCTGTCCTTATCCCCGAAAAAACCCTCTGCTTTATTAATACTTGGAAAACTTCCATCATTTAATCCTATTATAAAAATAGTGTCTACTTTATGACTTCTTGACCTTTCTACATCTCCTACAATTACTTGGTCCTGTGTTCCTGGTATTTTTCCTAATTCACTATTTTTCAAACCTGTTTTAAGTATTTGCATATATTTCGCAACACTTAATTTTTCCTCTCCAAATATTAAAACCATTTCATCAAATATATCTAAAATTATTTTGTAACTTGCAATATATTCATTCGCTAAATCAATTTGTCCTAACTCTTGCAACTCACTTATTTTTGTGTTGATTTTTCCTTCTATCTGCTGTTCTTGCATAAATTCATACACTGCTCTTGTTGTTTCTTTTACAGTTCCAAATTTGCTTTTTAATTTTAATAATGGCTCTATTATTTGATTTCTTAATCTATTTAAATACTCTATTTCTTCCTTGTTATCATCATTCACACCATATGTAAAATCATTTTTCCACTTATTGTGCTTTATTCCCCATTTTGTACAGTAATTTTCTAATTTAAAAATATCATCATTTTCTATGTCAGAAAATCCTATTTTTAAGTAATTGAAAACCGCTTCTTTTGAAAAGTTGTTGCTGAAAATTTCAAATATTGAAAGCAAATATTGAACTATTATGTTTTGGTTCAGATCTCTCTTTTCGTCTATAAAAACAGGAATATCATATTGAGCAAAAATGCTTCTTATCAAACTTGAATATGTATCAATATTTCTTGTAATAACCGAAATATCTTTATATCTTAATTTTTTATCTCTTACAAGTCTCGTAATTTGTTTTGCAACATTTTCAATTTCTGAATATTGGTTTTTGGCTAAAAATAATTTGATATTTTCAACTTTTTTATCATATTTTTTTGCCCTGTTATTAAAAATATTTTTCTCCAAATATTTAAGTTCATCTGTTTTAAAACGTGGTGTTTCACCTAAATACACCGTATTTTCTAATTCCAGTTTTTCTTCTTTGACCAAATTCATTATTTTGGAAATTGTAACTTTATTTGGATAAAATATATCTGTATCTGGTTTTAAGCTTGGTTCTAGGCTATCTGCGCATACTGTTATTGTAACTTGTTTTGCTAGTTTTATAAACTTTTTTAGTACCTCATATTCTTGGTATGTAAAACCAGAAAATTCATCTATATAAATTAAACTATCTTTAACAATATCAGTATCTTCAATAGTATTTGAAAGCATAGTTAATAAGTCTGTATCTTCAATATACTCACCTTGCAATTTTTTCTCAAAATTGCTGTAAATTAAAAACATGTCATTTAACTTTGTCTTCAAATATTGGTCATCAGTATTTTCAATTTCTTGTTGTAAATCTTGTGGTAAAACGCCATGTTTTTTAAACTCTGTAATTGCTGTCATAGATAAGTCAATATTTTCATCAGATTTACTTAAAAATTTTAAATTATTTTTATTTTCATTTAATATTGAATAAATAAGCATTGACTTACCACATTTTGTCAATTGTGTTTGTGTGTTTCCTCCTATTTCTTGCAATACTCTATGAGCCATTCTTGAAATTGTTAATACTTCTGCATTTATTACTGCCTTTGTATCAATTGCATCCATTAGCTTTTTTTCTGCCGTAAATGAGAATTGTTCTGGTGTTATTATGTATATTTTTTTCTCTGTTTTTACTAGTTTTGCTATTTCATTAAAGCAATATTCGCTTTTTCCACTACCTGATTTTCCATAAATTATTCGTAAACTCATTTTTTTCTCCTTAAAATGCTCCTCCACCTCCGCCGACTTCCGCCGCCGCCAGAAAATCCGCCTCCACCGGAGAAGCCTCCTCCGCTTCCACTCGAACTGTCTGACATTGATGTTGCTACTTTTTCTAATGTTTCATTATAACTGTTTAAAAATCTTCTATCTGGGCTAGCATAGGTGTAAAATATATAATAATCTGATGTTAAATATTCTAATATGTCTTTATCATTTATTAATTTGGTTAAATCATCATCTAAATTTAGTTTTCCTATTCTTTCAATTATCTTTTTAGATATTCCAAAACTTACTGCATATGCTAAATATTTTTCCCATAAAACAACATGTTCAATATCTTTATCACTTAATAACGAATTTTTTAGTTTGTACTTTAGCGTGTTTAATTTACTATAATCTTCTATCATATTAACATTATTTTTTAACATTAAATTATCTGTTAGCACTAGTATTGTTGCTGTACATATTAAAAATTCATCTGCTATTAAATAGCTTCCAGGTGCAATTATTGCTGTTATTATCATTATCACTCCAAATAGTGTAACTAAACTTATTGTTGTTGTTACTACTCTTTGTCCAGTTATTCTTTGAACTATTTTGTTTATTTGATGTCTTATTATTATAACTATATTTAATAGTGCAGTTATAATTCCTATCATTGCGAATAATATTATCATTAATATTGTCATAGATTTTGCCATAGACATATTATTTATTCCATTAAAAATAATATGTCTTATAACAACTAATATTGATATTACAAACAAAAATATGTTAAATTTTCTTAATGCTATTGGTACACTTTTTTTGTTTGCTCCCATTTTTGATAATCTCATTTCTACCATTTTATTTAGCTGTTCAAATTTTTCGTTTGCGTTTTTCTCCTTAGGGATTTTTTCTAATCTATCTGATAATTCAACTATTTCTTTACCATTAAATATCCAGTCATATACATATTTTTCAATTGTATCCATTTCATTTTCTTTTTCAGGTACTTTTAATATTAAATATGCTCTCCCTTTGTTAATTTGGTCTTTTATTTCTAATTTTATATTTTTCTTTTCTATCAAATTTAAAATCACTGCTATTATGTCTCTTGATAAAATATCTCTGCTTCCTTGTATACATCCTGCTATCATTGGATTATATTTATTAAATAAATAATCTTCATCTATGTCTTCTAATATGTATTTCTTGTCTTTTTCAAATGATAATAATAAAATCATCCAGTAAATTAGCAAGCATACTCCCATAATTACAACATTTCTTGTAAATTTTATTTTTTCTTCCTTGTGTTCTATAATATCATTTTCATTTTCATATATTATTTCTGTTGCATCTATTCCTGATTTTTTAGTTGAATTTGCTATATTAGAATTATCAAATATTACTCTTGCAGCTACATATTGTCCTTTTTTTATATCATTAACTTTAAAATTTGCATGAGTATTGGAAATTATTTTTGATTGTCCGTTATCTGGTCCATGTCCCCAGATTTTTATTTCTGATTTATTGTAAGGTAAATATATGTCTATATTCAAATTTTCTATGTTACATTTCCATTCTCCTCCGATAAAATTATAATATAATTCTCCTATATCATTATGTTGCACGCATAGGTCTTTTATATTATATTTTATTTTAAATGTTTTCAATTCATTTGAAGATGGTGAATACACTTTTATTCCAAATGTTTTTTTATCTTTGGTTGTTGTATATACTCCATTTTCTCCATTTATCGCATTTTTTTCTATATTATAGTTTTTTTCTGCTTTTCCAATAATTTCACTAACACTTTTAACATCTACATCTGAACCTGTGTATAAATTATCATTTATTCTATTGTTTTTGATTATGTCTTTATATTCACTATTAGTTACTTTATATGGTACTGTTATATATATTCCATTATATTCCCCATTGAAATAGTATGTAAGTGTTTGTTCTATATCTACTGAGCCGTCTGTATTTACATTTGCTTGTATATCCATATCTTCTATATAATAGCTTTGGGCTTCTACTTTGTTTTGTATAAATATTATTGCTATTAAAATTATTAAAAATATTACTAATTGTTTTATATTTTTTTTCATTTGAATTTCCCCTTTTTATCTTTTATCTTTTTTTATCTTGTTGTTTAAAACTGTTTTTGAGGACGGAGGAAAAAAACAGTTTTATTGTTCTCTTCTCCAATAAAATAAATATTGTTGTGCAAGTCCTTTTAAGTCTCCAAATTTTTCTTCTGCCAATTTTTCAATTTTTACTTTACTAACTTTTGTCTCATCATCCTCTTTTATATATAAATCATTCATAACTCTTCTAACCCATACATCAATTGGAAAAACATCAAATCTTTT
>OLPG01003271.1_pt1 | contig 10249 bp, 3 predicted proteins | sample 1672311 | NCBI WGS metagenome assembly OLPG01 (sample SAMEA3136670, study PRJEB25190) | human gut metagenome | biome: human gut; feature: human-associated habitat; material: faeces | place: Austria | collected 2013
CCCTATCCACCAGTTTTGCATCAGTGATTTTGAATGCTCCATTGGCAATCTCAACTGTGATCTGTATATCTCCTGTGTCTACATATCCCGTCGGTAAGTTTGTCTCTCGCAACAAATACGTCTCAGTTGCTGTTCTGTTCTGTTTGTTTTCATCTTGTAACGGAATGTGAAGTTGTGCGATTCCGTATTTATCAGTTGTTACCGTTTCCTCCTCAACACCGTTCTTACTGACAGCAAAATTGATCTTCTCCATTCCCCGTCCGGTAGACTCATCAAATTTGTTCAGTGTGAGTATTCCCTCTTTCTGATAACGGTTCTCCAATTCAATAGTAAGAGTTTCACCACCGCGTCCAATTCCACGTCCTGTGAATTTAATTCCGCTTTCTGGATATGCTTCCCATGAATTTACATTATCTCCTTGTTCATGAGAATTGCGAACATTGTACCAACCCGAAAATTTCACATCTGTACTTTTCGGCTTATAATTGTACTCTTTTAATGTATATTTCCAGAATGAGTCTGCCTTAACAGTCCATGTACAACTTGTATGCGTTTCGTCATTCCATGTACCCACAACTTCTATCGGAGCATCCTCCGCTTGCGCGGCTTCTGTGCCTGACGTCTGACCATCTTCAGAAGGAAGCACAAGTTTCATGTGCTGATGAAATGCAGGTGGCTGTGGTTTTCCATCTAAAAGCTTTTCATCCATATCTACCTGGATATAATAATCTTTCTTGACTTCCTCTATTGCATCCGGCATTCCGACGAAATCTTTCTTTACTGTCAGATAACCATTTTTTGCTACAATACGTCCGTCAATATGCCACCCATCGGACATTTCACTTTTGAAAGAATACCAATAAATGGTGAAGAATTCGGTATCTAATTTCGATGGCGGAATCTCCCTGTCTCCGATACGAATCATACGTCCGCTTTCACGAATTGTCTGGAATACCTCTTCATCGGAAGGAATTCTATCTATCTTGTAGATATAGTCTCCATTTCCAATATATCCCTCATCTGGTTTAGTTCCCTGCAAAAGTTCTTGCACTCTCTTATTTCCATCCGCATACTGTTCCCACGTAGATGGATTCTTATTTCCAAGAACTGGAACATCATGCAATATACTTGCCTTCACATTACAGTTTGCCACGGCAACCGCACTTGTATAATCGTCTACATTCGTGGTTGGTAATGCTACCGAACCATCTTCCGGCATCGCTGACTTACAGATATAAAACTGTACCTGTTTTCGATTTTGGTTACTCACCTTACGCCACGCTGCATAGAGGGTGATTGGCTGTCTTGCATTATTATTTATAAGATCAGAAATAGAATCCCCTGCACCGCATTCCTGCCACTTTCCGTCTTTGTTTCTGTAATCCCAATGATCGAATTCATACTGTTCCAACTCTTTGCTGTCATTATCTTCATGATCATAAACCAGAGGATATGGTGACTTAACGTTATGTTTTCCAGCTTCTATTTCATTCTCATAATCATCTGTATGTCTTGTCTTATTCTCAACCTGAGGGGTCAACTTAGCTTCCTTAGGAAGTTTCTTCATATAACGAGTTGTATTATAGATAACCCTGACTGCCCCAGACTCCAGCGGTTTGTCTGCGATCACCTCATAAGATGAGTTAACATTCGGAATTTCAAATTTTACCTTATCATCTCCGGACGGTTCCGGAAGAACCTCATTTTCGTCCCTGTCATTAGATGTACAACTCCAGACAATCTCCTTGCCATAATACTCACCTTCTAAACTTGCCCTCTTTGGTACTTCCACAGTATATGCTTCCCCATGGCCTACATACTGTCTCTTAATCGCCTCTCTTTTGGTCAGGTTCAGTGGATCCAACACTTCAATCAGATGAAAACTTCCCTCTACACTGAAATGTCTTCCTGCCAGCCCAACCTGAGAAGAAAGTCCTGTCAAACGATCAAAATAATTTTCGATTCTGTCTGGATTCAGTGGGTTTGGCTGTGAGAAATAATAGACAGATACATCTTTCCCGTTTTTCAGGACAGGAATATACCATGTACCATCGTTGTCCTTATAAGGGTGCTGTACAAACACACGGCTGTCTGTCGCATAACCAAACAGAATCTTCTCTTTCTGATCTGCGCCGGGCTCCAGCTTGCTCGGAGTGAAACCAAACTCACTGTAAATTTTAGAAATCGTATCATCTGGTTTAGCTCGCAAATAATAACGACTGGCTCGGCCACTGTTTGCTTTGATTATGTAATGCTGCTCAGCATTGAGGTTCTTTATCAGCTTATAATGTCCATCGATAAATACATAAAAACTGATATTTGCTTCTTTTACCGCAGCCGGCTTTTCTGTATTATCAGGAACAATCACATATGGACGTACTGCATCATCTGGCTGAATAGTAAAGCTCATGGTATGCTCTGCTTCATTTTTACTCGATGTAACTGCTGAAAGAGTACCATCTTCCTCTCTGCATTCCCAGTTTATATCCTGCGTTTGTTCTTCTACACGCGGCTTTGTACTAACTGTTCTTGTAAGTGTTGACTTTCTTGCAACAAAATCAATTGCCGGAAGATCACGCAAAGCTGTTTGGCTGTAAACCTGTCCATCGTCATCCTGTACTGTCACACTGTAAAAACCGTTATATCTATCATCGTCGTGTTCGAGTAAGGTCTTTGCACTCATGGTGCTTATATTCTGTCCGTCTGGCAGGTAATACACATCCATCGGCTCTCCGGACTTTCCTATATAAATACATTCATGACCTTCTATCGTGTATTTCCCTGCATTATGGATTGTATCGTAATCTCTCTTGGAATAATAAAAACGCTCTTTTGCTCCATTTTGAATAGAACCATCGTAATGAAATTTTTCAAAATGCTTTTTTAACTCATCATTAGAAATATAATAATAAACTGTTCCCGGCTTTGTTGTAGTATCTTTTATAACAGGAATTTCTTCGTTTAGAACATTATATCTCTCATTATTTACAAAAGTATAGAATTTAATGTTCAAGGTTGCTGGTGCAAAAGTGCTGCATGCAACCGTATATGGTTGCTCTATCTTCCCAATAGAAAAGGTTAGTTTATCGCCCTGTTTCACCGGAAAAATTGTTTCATTTTCATCCTCACTGGCACAAAGCCAGTCGCTTTCCTTCGTATCTCCTGGATCAACGGAAATTGTGACCGCAGAATCTTTCTTATAGTAACTCACCGTTCGATTTCCATCCGGATTGATCACTGTAACCGAATAGAAACTGTTCTTATTCTGCTTAATCTGGTCTGAATAATTATCCGGAATTTTTTCGCCATCAGATGCTCCTTTTGGCATATAATAAACGTCTGTTGGTACAGTTGTTTCCTGCTTGTCCAGGTTATAAGATACATATTGCTGTCCTTTATAAGTTACCACTGTCGCCTGTGCTAATGTCTTCTCACCACGGACTGTATATGGAAAATAATTTCCGGACTGTGTTTCCTCTGCATTCAAGCCGAACTCTCTATAAATCTCAGCAAGATCACTGACAGATAAATAGCATCTGCCCTGACGGTTCCATTTATACACCTTTTTCAGAGAATCAGCCGGCAGCTTTCGAACCTCATTGTCTGCATATATATAAAACTGAATGTCAAAGGCTGTCTGATCCGCTCTCTGGATCACATAAGACTGTGTGATCTTTCCGATTGTGAACCTCGTCTGGTTCCCTGATTCCCGTATACCATCTATCACCTTATCATCTGTTCCCATACAGGTCCATTCGATCTGGTCTGTCTGGTCCGACAATTGGGGATTAAAATCAGCCACAGCTTCTTCAACTACAGTTCCTGTTAATGCATAACGAATCCGATCCTGCCCTTCTCCCTTTACCTCTACGGAATAAAACGAGTTGTCCTTTTTTACAGAATCTTTTAAATTTAATGCAACGCCTTTTCCATTTGGAAGGTAGTAAACATCTATCGCTTCCCCTTGTTTATTCTGTCCATAATTGTAAGAAACATATGTCTTTCCGGATTCTGTGTCTGTATAAACTTTTCCGTATTCTATCCCGCTTTTTCCCCGGTATGCAGATACAAACTTATTATTTGCATCCGGATTCTGATTCTCACCATTTTTCACAAATCCAAATTCTTCATATATCAGGAGCAGGTCCTCCATGGAAACACCATAATAGGTAGTTCTTCCGTCTTTCCATGTTGCAATGCCAGTAATGTCATTATGCTGAAGCTTTACCTTGTTTCCGTCGATAATGACATAGAAATCAATATCAAAGCCTTCGGAAATCTCCTGAAGTTTCGGTGATTCCTCTTGTGCAATCTGCTCCTCGAAGGCTTTTTCTTCTTCTGAAATCTCTCCCTGGGATGGAGTAATTTCTTCCTCCGGAATCTCTTCTAATGGCGGGGTGATTTCCTCTCCAGGAGTCTCTTCTAATGGCGGGGTGATTTCCTCTCCAGGAGTCTCTTCTGATGGCGAAGTATTTTCTTCTTTCGACGTCTCTTCCGACAATGATGTACTTTCCTCCGGAATAAAATCTTCTGTGCGCATTTCACCCTCTTGAGTACTATTCATATTTGGAATATTCTCTTCTTCCACTGAAACTGCCAAAACTGTCGTTCCTGCGCTATTCATGCACAAAACCAATAAAAGTGTCCAGGCTATCCATCTTAGCCATCTCTTTTTCCTCTTCACACAAATTCCTCCTAAAAACATATTTTACTTTTCTCAACTATCTGCCTTTTTTATCCATTCCTTCTGCATTGCCGCTGCTATAAAGCACTGCAATAGTTTTTTTGAAAATACACCACATTCACCGTTGGCAATCATTCTTATGGCTTCTTCATGCTTTAATTTTCTTTTATAGGGGCGTACACTGACCAATGCATCATAAGCATCCACAAGGCCTACTATCTGAGCACAAAGTGGTATTTCATCACCTTTTAGTCCATCCGGGTAACCAGATCCATCATATCTTTCATGGTGATATCTGCATATTTCATAGCTATACTTATTAAGTTTTTCTGTCGTAGTTCCTTGTGGAAACCGCAATGTCATCTCTGCCCCTGTAAGAGGATGCTGCTTTACAATTTCCATCTCATCAGCTGTTAATTTACCGTTTTTGTTCAATATCTCTATCGGCACACGGATTTTTCCAATATCATGAATTGGAGCCAGATGAGAGACATTTTCTATTTCTTCCTCTGTAATCCCATACTCCGGATAGTTTTTCTGTAGTTGAAGATACACTTGTTTTGTATAAAAACAGATATCATCCTGATGTTCTGTTTCTATAAGATTATTGTGATTCAACACTGCAGCCAGAAGCGAAACCATTTTCCAATACTGTTTTGTCTCATCCTGTGCTTTTTGTCTTAATTCCCGTTCCATATTTACAATTGTGTTAGGGATAACTTTTGCATTATGGAATGTAATAACAGCAGTTTTCTCATTTTCATCCACAAATCTTTTTACTTCCATCCAAACATAAGTCTCTGAGTTTTTCTCGCTTCTTCTTTGATAAACGATATCTTCTTCTGAACAGCCCTTTTTCAAATGCTCTGTCAACGAATCGCTTTTCAAAAATTCCTGCAGTTTTTCACAATCTTTTTCACATACATATTTTTCACAATATACTTTCAGAAAATCATCATATGTTCCTGCAGTTTTTACATCATCATAAATCCCCCTGTTATGAGAATAGATACATTCATAACTGTTTTCCGCTAAATTAACTTTCAGAATGATATAAAATCGCCCAAAATATTCATCTTTCCCCGGTCTGATAATATCAGAGATTTTCACATTTTCTAATCGGTTATTGTAAGTGTTCTGTAAGTCCAATAAGACTTGATGTACTTTACAGCAATCCGTATAGTTTCTGGAGCAAAATCCATCCTTTTCAAGACAGCGACTGATTGCCATTGTTGATTCCATACATGATATGACATCAAATAAAGAAATCTTTTCTGGATTTTTGGCAAGGGCATATCCTCCACTGATACCTTCAGAAGCTGAAATAATCTTCTCTTTTTTTAACTGCTTTGTGATTTTTGGAATATAGCTCTCCGGAATCTTTAATTCAGAAGCTAATTTTGCCGTTGTAACCCTGCGCTTTTTTATTGCCAAATAACAGACAATCCTGATTGCATAATCCGTTGTATTAGTAAGCTGCATAGGTGCTCACCTCTCTCTCTTTTCTTTGTTCCGTACATAAACTCATTGATTGAAAAAGGAAGAATCATACTTTTCACCCACACATTTCAAGCATAATTCTTCCTTTTTGTCTAATAACGCTTTTTCATTTTTCTAAGAAATGTCATGCCACCTGCACTTATAACCAATATAACAATCAGCAATAAAATCCATTCGCTATCATGAAAGGTTCTTCCTGTTTCCGGAGGTGCCACTGTAGATGCATTTGTAAACGTAACCTTATCATTTCCTGTTGTGGAAGTTATGATTTTTGCTGCTGTTCCATCAGTTGCATCACTGTCATTCAATTTATAGCTTGTCTTGTAATTATTTCCAGGATCAGTTTCCGTAACTGTATATGTACATCCTGTTGGCAGACAACTAATGTCTACGGATTCATCTTTTGCTAGGGTAAACGTAGCCTGATTATTTGTAAAGGTGAGATTCTTTACTGCATCAGTTCCTTTTTTTATGAAAATCTGCCCAGCCGTTATAGTAGCGGTACTTGCATCAGTTCCTGATGGTGGAACGGCTTTTATTGTAAACTCATACGATCTATTCGGTTCCATATTGTATCCGGTTACGGTTTTTCTTACCGTTAAAACAGTTGGTTTATAATATAGTTTCAATTCAATCGTATCTGTAGATTTATCATTCGTCACCGCCTTCTCCAAATTATTTCTAGTATCAGACTTATCAAATACATACCCTGAAAATGTACCTGCCGGCTCCGGAGTGGCAAGTGCTGTAACCGTTTCATTATTCTCAGCAAAAGAAATCGTTCCTGGTGTTGTTTTTTTCAAAACCGCTGTTCCACCTGGAACTTTCAAATAATGTTTTACGACTACGCTTCTGGTGGATATTTTCTTCCACTGTGCAACGAATTGATATCCATCTTCATCATTACGTGAGCAAAAAGGAAGATTTGTATTATCGGCATATTCAACATTATCCTCCGAAACAGTAAATACATCTTTGTTTTGATACGTTTCACTGCTTAGCGTTCCATCTTTTTTCTGTAATTTCCATCCCAAAAATTCATATCCGCTACAGGTCGGTACTTCATTGCCTTCTCCAACTGTAAAAGATACGCCTATACTTCTTCCTTCATTTGCCACTGTTTCCGGATTATCTCCATAGGAATGCATTGGTCTTTTATTGTATAATTCCTGATTATCCGGAATATTACTAACCGCTAAATCATCTTCCAGTCCTGATTTATAATGTACATAATAATCTATTTTAGTCGTTGTAAAACTCACTACATACATTTCCCAATCCGTATTGAGTGTTTTTTCGCCTGCAAATGCTACATATTCCGTATATCCTGCAGCCTGTGCAGCATTTTTTGCCTCCTGCCATATCTCATCATAAATTGCAAGAGTACCTGTTTCTCCCATTGTGGTAGCTGATAACTGAGAGACCTCTCCTGTTTCCGCAATTACTCTTCCACCTGTTGAGATTTCATTCCCAAATACCTTAAAAGCACCATCAGGAGAGGAATATCCGTTTTTACTTTTTGCGAAAAAAATTCTTACTTGTCTTTTATGAAGTGTTTCAGCGAGACTTCCCACAGAATCCATATTTACTGTATCACTGTCGTGAATTGGAACCAGTTTTTTAGTATCTGGATTCCACATTGCCACATCAAGACCATCGCCACTTCTATGTCCACTGCCCGTATATAATTTCACAGTTAAAACTTGTTGTCCTGTTTTATACGGCACCAGATTTAAATTTATATCCTGCCAGTGTCCTTTTCTTAGTTTTATACTAATAGAATATGCGTAAGAACAATCTTTTTCATTTCCTAAACCTTCTAAAAGTGTATTGAAATTATGCTCCATTACTACGGTTACAAGATAAGACGTATCACCACAGTTTGCGTCCATTGTTATTCCATGACCATCCCCCTCTTCGGTTGGAATTTCTCCATCGTTATCTGTTGTTTCTTCTAACGTTGTACCGTTTATCGCCATATTTATTAAACGATATCCTTTTTTCGTATGAATTACAGGTATCTCAATTGCGCTTTCTGCGTCTAACTCATTTTCTGTAAAAGTAAAATTGAGTGCATCCTTACTATGTTCTTCATTTAAATATTCTGTTCCATCACTAGCTGTTCTGTTTATCGTTACACGATATACACCCTCTTTATCATATGCAATCGTTACTGTATCGTCTTTCTGAAAATTTGCTTCATAATTGGCTTCATATTCATCTCCGGATACTTGTTTAATACTTGTAGACGCATCTGCTGCTGTAACGCTTCCAATTTTATATCTGACTTTATTAGCTGTTCCTGGTTTCACGGTGAACTTCCACGTTTCTCCAGCATTTACACGTATCGTGTCAGCAGTATTTACCTTTACCGTTCCTGCTTTTGCCATAATCGTACCAGCAACTCCACCTTCTGGGATTTCTTCATTGACTTTAATATTGTAATATTCCTGATAAGTCATTGTAAGTTTCTGACCATCATCCAATTTGATGGCAATCACGCCATCAGTGCTGTAATATACAGTGTCATTATATTTTCCGATATAGACACAATCTTTTCCATTTACTCTTGCACTCTTAAATTCATAATTTTTTCCAGTAATTGCTAAATCTTTATGATCTGCAATCGTTCCAAGTTCAATCGTTGTCGGTGCATTTTCGATAGGACTTCCGTTTACATCGACATATTCTACCCGATCTGTTGATGGCACTTCACCATTCGCAACTCTATTTTGAATTTCAGCATTCAGCTGTTCCACCTCGATACTGTCCGGAATTTGTTTCTCCGTTTCCTGTTTTGTTTCTTCACTTTCAGAAGTAAACTGATCTGTAGATGGCTCTGATTCTATTTCTGTATCCGAGATCTCTGTATCACTTGTAAATGCTTCGGTATCTCCGGTTTCACTTTCTGATTCAAAAGCGTTTGTATCTTCAGCTGATGCATTTACCGTATTCAGAGATAAAAAGCACATAGAAAAAATCAAAATCCAGGAACATGCAATTTTCAAGTATTTATTCCACTTATTGTGCCTCATTTTGTGCATCTCCCTTCTTCTTTCTCTGGTTTTCTCTGATCAAAGCAATCAGGCAAACCAATGAACCCAGTAATAATGTAAAATATCCCATGATAGGACTATCATCTCCAGTCTTTACACTATTGCTCTTACTGATTTTTGATATCAATGATGGTCCAGATTTATCTTTTCCCTGCCAAGTATAACTATTTTTAAAAGAAATTCCTGAAACTTTCTCTCCATCCTGGTTTTCAACCACCGTTATTACTTTCAACTGATTATCTGCATTATAAAATGCTTCCACTGTAATATCATAGTTTCTCTCATCATAGCTATAATTTTCTTTCTTCTCTGTTATCTGACAGATTTTGTAATGATACTGACCTGCATTTCTGATATTCATGGTAATTTCTGCAGCTATATTGCCTTTCATGTTCCAGACATATCGCTGATTACTGCTGCCATCAGGCATTGGTGCATCTGACTGATCTGTTATCAAAGCATACATAAATTCATCCGAAGCATCCTTATTTTTGCTGTTAAATACCTGTTCCACTGGTATTTTCACTGTAGTATCAGTATCAGCTGCAAAGGCTGGTATCTGTATGCTCAGGAAAAGAAGCATGGTCAGGAACACAATGCTGACTTTTTTTAACTCAATTCTTTTCATGTTTTTTCCTTCCCTTCTTTCCTAGTTGTCTATTCAACAGTAGTAAGACTATAATAATCAGAATCATCCAAATGATAACCGGAACATTCGTAATCCTGTCTTTTAATTGATCAATTCCCGTGCCAAGATTCTTTGCTTTTTCTTTTTCCGGATAAACCTTGTCTGTCAGCCTTCCCACTAATACATTTCTTCCATTTGTCATATCAGATGTACATGTGGTCAGCAAAACCAGATGATCATCTTCTGTAATGTTCAACTCTCGTTTATATAAAGCATTGTCTATTATTTCCAGCAGATACGCTTGCTTTGCCTCTGATGTGTCTGGGCACACATTGAAAATCGTTTCATTATAGGCATCTACCTGCATCAATGCATAGAATT
>OLPG01003279.1_pt1 | contig 10237 bp, 9 predicted proteins | sample 1672311 | NCBI WGS metagenome assembly OLPG01 (sample SAMEA3136670, study PRJEB25190) | human gut metagenome | biome: human gut; feature: human-associated habitat; material: faeces | place: Austria | collected 2013
TGGCGCTTACCTGATGGGTCTGACTACATTTGGAAATTATAACATCGAGGATACTGCGGACTTCACCGTATATATGCCGAAGACAGATCCGCACTTTGCAACATCCCTTGCAGTCATTCCACTGCAGCTTCTGGGATACTATGTGAGTGTTGCCAAGGGTCTTGATGTAGATAAGCCGAGAAACCTTGCAAAGAGCGTAACAGTTGAATAAAGATTTAACATTTAAGCGGAAAACCATCAGGCTTTCCGCTTTTTATCTTTCATCCACATCTGGATATATTCCATCTGTTCCTGGTCGGATATTTCCTGTGATCCGGGGTCATTTCCGGCGGCGAGGCAGCAGAAGAGCACAAATGCCTGCAGGCAGAAAAACACAATAAGTGCTACAATGATCAAATTCCGCACCCCCTTTCACTGAAACTGGAATATATTAATATAGAAACCTTTATCTGGAGTATATGCATGAACGAGTCATTTTATACAGGAAAGGGAATCGGAGTGGCAATTCTTGACACAGGAATTTATCCGCATATAGATTTTGACAGCAGAATCTGTGCTTTTGCGGATTTTATAGCGCATAAAAAATCTCCATATGATGACAATGGACATGGAACCTGTGTGGCCGGAATTCTGGCGGGGAGTGGCAGGGCCTCCATGGGAAAATATAAAGGGATGGCACCAGGTAGCAGGATAGCAGCGCTGAAAGTACTTGATCGGTTTGGAAATGGAAATAAAGAAGATGTTCTGCAGGCTTTTCGTTGGATTTTACAGAACAGGGAACGATACAGGATTCGAATTGTTAATATTTCTGTGGGAACGACTTATCGTACGCGAAACGAGCAGGATGTACTGGTGCAGGGGGTGGAGAGATTATGGGATGAAGGGCTGGTTGTGGTCGCGGCGGCAGGAAATCAGGGACCAAAGCCGGGGAGCGTGACGGCACCTGGATGCAGCAAAAAGATCATTACGGTGGGATCCAGTGATATGCTCTCGGGAAAGCAGGCGGTATCCGGACGGGGACCGACGTTTGAATGTGTATGCAAGCCGGATCTGGTGGCACCGGGACGGCAGATCATGGCGTGTACCCCGGGAACTGGAAACCTGTACAGCATGAAAAGCGGAACGTCCATGTCAACACCGCTGGTGTCCGGTGCGATTGCGCTGGCACTGGAAAAAGATTCTCTGCTTTCCAATGTAGAGATTAAAATGATGCTGCGAGACAGCTGCGATGATATGGGGCTACCGCGAAATCAGCAAGGCTGGGGAAAATTCAACTGCAAAAAGTTTTTGGCATTATAGGAAATGCACATGATTGTATAAATAAAAATGCATGATTTTACCATAGTAAAGACTGAAAGTATTGACGGAACTCCTTTTTTCGGATAGAATAGTAGGAAATTGGGAATTGTGTAAAGAAAAACAATTACAAAATCAGATATCAAGCAAGGGAGAAGTATTATGAAAAAAATTCAAATGACGACACCGCTGGTAGAAATGGACGGAGACGAGATGACAAGAATCCTCTGGAAGATGATCAAGGATGAGCTCCTTCTTCCGTTTATTGATCTGAATACAGAGTACTACGATCTTGGACTGAATTATCGTAATGAGACAGACGATCAGGTAACGATCGATGCAGCAGAAGCTACGAAGAAATATGGCGTTGCAGTAAAATGTGCGACAATCACACCGAATCATGCCCGTATGGATGAATACGATTTGAAGAAGATGTACAAGAGTCCGAACGGTACGATCCGTGCGATCCTTGACGGAACTGTTTTCCGTGCACCGATCGTTGTAAAGGGAATCGAGCCATGCGTACGCAACTGGAAAAAGCCGATCACGCTTGCACGTCATGCATACGGAGACATTTATAAAAATACCGAGATGTACATTGACAAACCTGGTAAAGTAGAGCTTGTTTATACATCAGAAGACGGTGAGGAGAAACGTTCCCTTGTACAGGAATTTAAAGCACCGGGAGTTGCGATGGGTATGCACAATATGACTGCATCCATCGAAAGCTTTGCAAGAAGCTGCTTCAATTATGCGCTTGATACAAAGCAGGACGTATGGTTTGGCGCGAAAGATACCATTTCCAAAACATACGATGCTAAATTTAAGGAAGTATTCCAGACAATTTTTGATACAGAATTTAAAGATAAATTCGAAGAAGCAGGTCTGACATATTTCTACAGCCTGATCGATGATATCGTTGCACGTGTCATGAAAGCAGAAGGCGGATTTATCTGGGCATGCAAGAACTATGACGGAGATGTTATGAGCGATATGGTTTCTTCTGCATTTGGTTCTCTTGCCATGATGACATCCGTGCTTGTATCACCGGAAGGATATTACGAGTATGAAGCTGCTCACGGTACAGTACAGCGTCATTATTACAAGCATTTGAAAGGTGAAGAAACTTCTACTAACTCTGTTGCAACAATCTTTGCATGGAGCGGAGCTCTTCGTAAACGTGGTGAACTGGATCAAAATCAGGAGCTGATGGATTTTGCAGATAAATTAGAGAAGGCAACGATTGATACAATTGAGGAAGGAAAGATGACAAAAGATCTGGCTCTTATCACAACACTTCCGAATCCAACAGTGTTAAACAGTGAAGACTTTATTAAAGCGATTGCTGAAAAGTTAGTATAGAAAGAGTTGAAATGCATGGAATACTGGGATATTTATGATAAAAACAAACAGCTGACCGGGCGAAAAATGAAGCGCAATGACTGGTGCCTGAAAGAGGATGAGTATCACTTGACAGTGTTAGGTGTGATCCGCCGTCCAGATGGAAAATATCTGATTACCCGCCGCGTTCTGACAAAGGCATGGGCACCAGGCTGGTGGGAAGTTTCCGGAGGCGCTGCACAGGCAGGTGAAAGCTCCGAGGAAGCGGTACGTCGTGAGGTACTGGAAGAAACAGGATTGGATGTAAATGGCTGTGTGGGCGGTTATATGTTTACCTATCACAGAGAAAATCCTGGAGAAGGCGACAATTATTTTGTAGATGTCTATCGTTTTGAAAAGGATTTTAAAGAAGAAGACCTGCATCTTCAGACAGAAGAGACTGCAGGATATAAGATTGCAACAGCTGATGAGATCAAGGCTCTGGCTGACGAAGGAATCTTCCTGCATTATGATAGTATCAAACGTGTTTTTGAAGAGTAGAAAAATGAGCTGGCTTATTCGGCCAGCTCTTCCCATTTTTCATATAAAGTTTCAAGTTCAGCGTCAATTTCTGCACGTTCTTTTGCAAGTTCCTGACATTTTACTGAATTCGTATAAACTTCCTCCTGCGCCATTAGAATATCAATTTCAGCACTTCTATCTTCCAGAACACCAATCCGTTCTTCTGTCTTTTTGAATTCATTAGCGCGTTTCCGTTCTTTTGCCTGAGCTTCTTTTTGTTCCTGCCAGCTTAACTTTGAATCAGAGGCCAAGTCAGTAGTTGCAGAAGAGGAATTATTTTCTAAGCGAGACGTATTGGAATATGCGGCTGTCAGTTCTTCTTTTTTCTCCAGATAATAATCATAATTTCCAATATAATTTACAAACGTATGATTAACAAGATCCATGATACGTGTTGCAGTCTGATTGATAAAGTAACGGTCGTGTGAAACATAAAGAACCGTTCCTGTGTAATTATTCAGTGCATGTTCCAGAATTTCTTTTGATGTAATATCCAGATGGTTGGTCGGCTCATCGAGAATCAGGAAGTTCGCTTCAGAAAGCATCAGCTTTGCAAGGGACACGCGTCCACGTTCGCCACCGCTTAAGTCACCAATAAGTTTAAATACATCATCTCCGGTAAATAAAAATGCTGCCAGCACTTTACGGATCTGCGTGTTATTAAGATTAGGATAGTCATCGGAAATCTCCTGGAAAATAGTTTTTTCCATATGCAGAACGTGATGTTCCTGATCGTAGTAACCAATCTTTACATTAGAACCGAGACGGAAACTTCCAGAATCAGCTTTGAGTACCTGATTTAAAATCTTAAGGATTGTTGTTTTTCCGGTTCCATTGTCTCCAATGATCGCGACATGTTCCCCTCGCTTGATTTCGAAGCTGATATTTTCAAATAAAATCTGTGGTGGAAATGCTTTGCTTAAATGCTCGACAATTAAGACATCATTACCGCTGACACAGGAAGGTTCCAGTGTTAAGTGCATATCTGTATGCAGTTCCATCGGTTTTTCAACCGGGGTCATCTTATCCAGCATCTTTTCACGGCTTTCTGCACGCTTAATGGATTTTTCACGGTTGAAGGAGCGAAGCTTTTCAATGACCGCTTCCTGATGCTTAATTTCCTGCTGCTGATTCAGATACTCTTTCATTCTGGCTTCACGGAGCATTTCCTTTTTCTTGGCGTAATCTGTATAATTGCCCATGAAAGTGGTAAGCTTGCCCAGTTCGATCTCGACGACTTTTGTTACAACCCGGTTCAGAAAATACCGGTCATGAGAGACAATCAGTAATGCACCGGGATAATTCAGAAGATAAGTTTCCAGCCATGAGATGGAATTTAAATCCAAATGGTTGGTTGGCTCGTCCAAAAGCAGAATATCCGGCTTTGTGAGGAGCAGTTTTCCGAGAGAGACACGGGTTTTCTGACCTCCGGATAAAGTCGCGACCGGTTTTGCGAATTCTTCTTCTGTAAATCCAAGTCCTTTTAAAACACCAGTGATCTCACTTTCGCAGGCGTATCCATTTTCACGTTCGAATGCTGCTGTGAGCCGCTGGTATGTATTCATACGTTCTTCCAGACGTTCTCCGCTTAAATGCTTCATTTCCTGTTCAATCTCACGAATCTGCCGCTCCATGTCGAGAATATCGGCTTTTGCAGTGCGTACCTCTTGATAGATAGTACGGTCATTATTCATATCCTGATGCTGTGCCAGATATCCCATCGTCTTGCCGCGTGTCAGAACAACATTGCCGCCGTCCGCCTGTATCTCACCAACGATCATCTTAAGAAGTGTTGTCTTTCCGGCACCGTTCGGTCCTACGAGAGCTGCTTTTTCGTGGTCTTCTATATGAAAGGAGCCGCCGGAGACAATTACTTCTTCTCCAAAGGCTTTTTTGATATTGTGACATGCAAGTATCATCCTATCCTCCTTGATAAAATCCTGTGATTTTGAGAAATAAAGATGCCGCAGGGCTGCGTCCGGCGCTGCGACCGCATAATTCGGGCATCATCTTATACTATTATAACGAAAATACTACAAAAAACAACTAAAAAGTTTGACATTATACTAACGATTGCCTATAATAATGAGTAGAAATTTTTGAAGGAAGGAGGTGCGGATCATGCAAAACAGGGGAATTTCACAGGCAGTTATCCGTAGATTACCCAGATATTATAGATACCTTGGGGAGCTGATCGAGCAGGGAGTAGAACGAATCTCTTCCAATGAGCTTAGTAAAAGAATGAAAGTAACAGCTTCCCAGATTCGTCAGGATCTAAATAATTTTGGCGGATTCGGGCAACAGGGGTATGGCTATAATGTAAAATATCTGTACTCAGAAATCGGAAAAATTCTTGGATTGGAACAGGATCATAATATTATTATTATTGGTGCTGGTAATTTGGGGCGTGCACTTGCGAACTATGCATCATTTGAAAAGCGGGGATTTATCTTAAAAGGATTGTTTGATATCAATCCGGAGCTTGACGGGCAGGAAGTTCGTGGTGTTCCAATTCAGATGATGGACGAGCTTCCGAAATTTGTAGATGAGAACAGTATCGATATTGCAGCATTGACGATTCCAAAGGATGAGTCAATCAAAGTCGCAAAATTTCTGGCAGATCACAATGTTCACGGAATATGGAATTTTGCACATACAGATCTGAATCTCCCGGAAAGTGTGATTGTTGAGAATGTACATTTATCCGAGAGTCTGATGAGGCTGTCATATAATATATGCCGCTACAAGGAAGAACATAATTAAGGAGATAACGTGTAAAGACAGGTTTGTTCAGATTGCATCCTGGCTTTGCACGTTTCTTTCTATCAGGAGGAATCAAAACTATGAGATATTTGCCAGATGCTAAACAGATGAAAACGGCAGATTCATTTACGATAAATGAACTTAAAATCCCGTCCCTGGAACTTATGGAACGGGCTGCCAGAGCATGTGTAGATCACATTAAAGACTGGAAAATTAATTTAAACAAAATATGTGTCCTCTGTGGTTCTGGAAATAATGGCGGGGACGGCTTTGCGATTGCCAGAATGTTTGCATGGGAAGGGTGTGACGTAACAGCAGTTTTGGTCGGAAACAGAGATCACTGCACACCAGAGACTGCCCATCAGATAGAACAGTTGAAAAATACAGGAGCACAGTTTAAGGAGCAGTTTGAGCAAGAAGCATTTGAAAGTGAACCGTATACTTTAATTATCGATGCAATTTTTGGAGTTGGACTTTGCCGGGAGGTTGGAGGCAGATATGCACAGATTATAGAGTGTGTGAATCAGTCTGATGCAGTCCGTATGTCCGTGGATATTCCTTCCGGAATTTGCGCAACTACAGGAAATGTATTAGGAACTGCAGTTCGTGCAGATTATACTGTGACAATTCAGGAGACGAAAGTTGGTCTTGTACTTGATCCGGGAAGAAGTTATGCAGGAATCTGTGTATCCGAGGATATCGGAATTGTATCACTTCCACTGGAAAGAGATGAGGAAACAGTTTGTACACTGGAGGGCAGTGATTATGCAGCACTTCTTCCGAAACGAAATGCGGACTCCAATAAAGGAACTTACGGAAAGCTTCTTATGATCACCGGAAGCAAAGGTATGTCAGGTGCTGCATATCTTGGCGCACTTGCAGCTTACAGGACAGGTACCGGGTTGGTGCAGATCTATACTGCTAAAGAGAATCTCGTAATCTTACAGAGCCAGATTCCGGAAGCGATCATTACAACTTATGAAAAATATGATGTCAATGAACTGCATCGCTTGATTGACTGGGCAGATGTCGTAGCTATAGGTTCCGGACTTGGAACAAAGAAGACTGCAAGGAAGATTTTAAAAGAAACCATTGCATATACAAAGAAACCTTGTGTCATAGATGCAGACGGACTCAATATTTTGTCTGAACATATGGATTATCTGTGTGGTGCAGATTGTGAACATTTTATCTTTACACCGCACATGAAAGAATTTGAACGGATCAGCGGTTTGAAGATTGCTGAAGTAAAAAAAGATCGTATTGCAGCACTTCGTACATTTGTTAAAGAATATGACGTTACCTGTGTACTGAAGGATTCCAGAACAACCATTGCAAAGCCGAGAGAGCGTGTAGCGGTAAATCTATCCGGCTGTGCGGCTATGGCAAAAGCCGGATCCGGGGATGTGCTGGCAGGCATTATCGCATCGTATCTCGCACAGGGACTTTCTGAATGGGAAGCAGCGCTTCTCGGTGTTTATATTCACGGAAGAGCTGGTGAGATTATAGAGAAGGAACAAGGCGCATACAGTCTTCTCGCAAGGGAACTTGCACAAAAGGCAGGAACAGCCATGACGATACAGGAGGAAAACTAGATTATGAAACAATACAGCAGAGTATGTGAACGAGTGGATCTGGATGCAATTTTTTATAATTTCCAGATGATGAAAGCAAATATCAAAGATGGAGTACAGATGATCGCAGTTATCAAAACAGATGGATACGGACATGGTGCAGTCCAGATTGCCCGATTACTGGAACCGGTAGACTATATCTGGGGCTACGCGGTTGCAACACTGGACGAAGCTGTCGTCTTGAGAAAAAATGAAATAAAAAAACCAATTCTTGTGCTTGGATGCATTTTCCCGGATCAGTGGGAAGTAATGATTGAAAATGAAGTCCGGATGACCACGTACACAGTAGAAATGGCGAAAGGAGTTTCGAATCTTGCGGTCAAAATGGGAAAAGATGCATATATTCATATTAAGCTGGATACCGGAATGTCAAGACTTGGTTTCCAGATTCATGAAGACAGTGTAGATGCAATTGAAGAAATTTCAAAAATGCCGGGACTTAAATTAGAAGGAATGTTCACACATTTTGCAAAAGCAGATGAAACAGACAAGGCGTATACAGATGTTCAGATTGGAAAATACAACTATATGCGTGATGAACTTAAAAAGCGAGGTGTCACATTTCCGATTTACCACTGCTCAAATAGTGCCGGTATCATTGATATTAAGAAAGCGAACATGGATCTGGTACGTGCCGGAATATCCATTTATGGATTGTATCCTTCCGAGGAAGTAGAAAAAAAGAATGTTCCGTTAAGACCGGCCATGGAACTGATCAGTCATGTCTCTTATGTAAAGACAGTTCCGGAAGGAACTCCGGTTAGCTATGGCGGAACCTATGTGACAGAAAAAGAGACTTCTCTTGCGACCATTCCGGTCGGCTACGGAGATGGATATCCCAGAAGTCTTTCTAACAAAGGTTATGTACTGATCCATGGCAAAAAAGCACCAATCCGCGGAAGAGTTTGTATGGACCAGTTTATGGTCGATGTGACAGATATTCCAGATGTAAAATTTGGTGATAAAGTAACACTGGTCGGTAAAGATGGTGAAGAATTTCTTCCGGTGGAGACTTTAAGTGATCTGTCTGGAAGATTTAACTATGAATTTGTCTGTGATCTCGGAAAGAGAATTCCAAGAGAATACATTCAGAATGGGCAGGTCATAGAACAGGTCGATTATTTTGATGTGTAATAGTAAGAAAGGGTAAAAGCCCAGACTGAGATGCCTGTGAATGGATTTTGCTTTATTCTTGCATGAAAATATAAGAATACTTCCGAAAAAGCTGGAAATACTTGTAGTATCATAGTAAAATCGGAGTGTGGACATTGTGCAGGTAAGACGTGGTGATATCTATTATGCAGATTTGAGTCCGGTGGTCGGCTCAGAACAGGGAGGGATTCGTCCGGTGCTGATCATTCAGAATGACGTAGGAAACCGTCACAGCCCGACTGTCATATGTGCGGCGATTACTTCCCGTATGAATAAGGCGAAGCTGCCGACTCATGTAGAGATAGATGCAAGAAAATATCAGATTGTAAAGAATTCTGTGGTATTATTAGAACAGATCCGAACCATAGACAAACAGCGCTTAAAGGACATGGTTTGTCACCTGGATAAAGAAATGATGTACAAAGTAGATGAAGCAATCAAAGTCAGTTTTGAGCTTCATACATAATCAAAGGAGTGAAAGAAAGTAGAATTATGGACGAGGCCAGACAGGGAACCGCGGATAAGCTGATCCGTAATGTGTTCCGATACATGGATAAGAACGCCCGGGATATCATGACTCACAGGAAGAATATTGTGGCGATAGATGAGGAGGAATCTCTGGAAGATGCACTGCATTTTATGCTGGAGACAAATTATTCAAGATTTCCGATTTACAGAGGAAGTATTGATGAGATCATCGGTTTTATGCATTTGCGTGAGGCCATGACATGCTATTTGAAAAACAATTACAGAAATGTTCCGGTCAAAGAATTACATTCTTACATAAGACCTGTAGATTTTATACCGGAGTCTAAGAATATTGATCGCCTTTTTAAGGAGATGCAGGCAAAGAAAAACCACATCGTAATTGTTATGGATGAATATGGGCAGACTTCCGGTCTTGTGACACTGGAAGATATCCTGGAAGAAATTGTCGGAAATATTATGGACGAGCATGACGTGGAAGAAGAATTGATCATTGTACTTTCTGCCAGTTCCTATATCGCGAGCGGTATGCTGGAGCTGGAAAAACTGGGAGACCTTTTGCATGTTACATTTGACACGGAAGAGTATGGAACACTCAATGGCTTTATGATCGACAAGCTGGAACGTATCCCGAATGAAGGCGAAGAGTGCATTGTAGTATATAAGAACTACCGATTTACCGTTCTGGAAGTGAATGATAACACAATTCAAAGAGTAAAGATTGAAAAACTTCCGATGGCGTGATAGAATAAAGAACGTGTGAAAACAGATAGAAAAGAGGAATAGAAATGTCAGGACATTCAAAATTTGCCAATATTAAACATAAGAAAGAGAAAAATGATGCAGCAAAGGGTAAGATCTTTACGAAAATCGGAAAAGAACTTGCAGTTGCCGTAAAAGAAGGTGGAAGCGCTGATCCGGCTAACAACAGCCGTCTGCGTGATGTTATTGCAAAAGCAAAAGCAAACAATATGCCGAATGATACCATCGACAGAAATATCAAA
>OLPG01003289.1_pt1 | contig 10213 bp, 9 predicted proteins | sample 1672311 | NCBI WGS metagenome assembly OLPG01 (sample SAMEA3136670, study PRJEB25190) | human gut metagenome | biome: human gut; feature: human-associated habitat; material: faeces | place: Austria | collected 2013
AGACGGTAACCCGATCCGGCTAAATCGCGGAAAAACATGGGTTTGCCTGATCTGGGACGAACATGCGGATGACGTTGTACTGAAGTAATCCGAAAATCTGAGAGGTACACGATAGTATGAAAGAAGTTTGGGCAAGTTTTCGTCTGGCTTTTTCGATGTATTCGATTTTTCCTGCCAGGCAGATCAAAAAAACCCGTAGAAATATGAAGTATATTTTGATTTTCGTACCGCTAGTCGGCGCGATTATCGGGTTCATTCTAAAACAGTGGCAGGTGATCAGCCCGTATCTGATCGATAAAGATCTGCTGGGCGCGGTTATCTGTGCGATGCTTCCGATCTTTTTATCGGGCGGCGCGTTTCTGGATGGTTTCTTCCGGACAGTAGATGCGCTCAGTTCCCATCAGCCGAGGGAAGTCAAGCTGGAAATCCTGCGGGATTCCCACAGCGGATACTTCGCAATTATTATCTGTGTCTGCTATTTCTTCCTGATCGTCGGTCTTTGGAGCGAAATGCCGCTGGACAGCTGGCCGGTTCTTGCATATGGCTTCATACTTTCCAGAGCGCTCTATGGTCTTTCGATCGAATGCTTTCCGCATTCGCAGGAAAGCAAATGCTCCCTGTATGTCGGAAAAGGCAAAAGCAGAGGAATTGTGATCGCATTTATGATCGCTTATATCGTGGTCTCTGTAGTGGGCATGCTGATGTGCGACATTCAGGTAGCGATTCCGTGTCTGGTCGGTGCGCTGCTCGCATTTTTGTACTATTGCTATGTGGCGTTCCATCATTTCGGGGGAATTACAGAGGATATCGCATGCTTCTTTGTTCAGGTGTGTGAAATTATGATGCCGCTCGTTGTACTGCTGACCAGCATTGCGACGAGACTGGATATTGCAGGGGAACTGTAAACAATAGAATGCACGCTCTGCGAGCATTCTATTGTCATGAATTAAAAACTGTTACGAGCCGGTGCAGATGTTTTAATCTGTACCGGCTCGTTTATGTTGTAGGGCGTGCCTGCACCGCAGATTGCCGCAGTGTATCGCACCTGCCTTTCGTTTTTTAGTTTTGTCAGTTGTTCGCTGCGCTCTGACTAAACTGCTCCTTCGCATAGACCGCTGCGCCCAGCATTCCGGCGGCGTCTCCGAGAACCGCGGTGACGATCGTGCAGCAGCTATAGGGAATCCGCAGCGCATGGGTGTCCAGAATTTCACGGGTGTACTGAAGCAGGCGATCGCCCATACGGACATGCCGCCGCCGACGATGATGATTTCCGGATTGTACAGGCTGAAAACGGCGCACAGACCGTAGCCGAGCAGCTCTCCGGTTTCTCTCATGGTCTCAATAGCAACAGCATCCCCGTCATCGTAGGCACGGGAAAGCATGTCTGCAGTGACCTTATCAAGGTCATTATCTACCCAGTCACAGATGATGCTGTGCTGTCCCAGTTGGACTTTTTCCCGAAAGGTGCGCAAAATACCGAGGGCAGAAACATAGCGCCCAAGGCAGCCGGAGCTTCCGCAGCGGCATTCCCGTCCTTCACGGAACATATTGATATGCCCGATTTCGCCTGCGGAACCGGTAGCGCCGTAGATCACGCGTCCGTCGATGACCGCAGCGCCGCCAAGCCCGGTTCCGAGGGTGATCATCAGGACGTTATTGCGGTTTTTGCCGGCTCCGAATTTCCATTCCCCATAGAGATTGACACGTGCATCATTATCGATATAGGTCGGGATATGAAGATGGCTCTCCATCCAGGCGACGATCGGAACCTCCTCCCATTTCGGAAAATTCGGAGAAAAACGGGAAATACCGTTTTTGATATCGAGGATGCCGGGGACGCCGATGCCCATGCAGGTGATATCCTGACAGGTCAGGTGAAGCTCATCGAGAAGTGCCAGAATAGCATCATAAATGCGGTTGAGGACGTGCTCCGAACCGAAGCGAACTTCGGTGGGTGTGCGCTTTTCCCCGAGCTTATGAAAAAAATCATCGAAAACAGAAATTTTAATATTGGTTCCACCGAGATCAAGCCCGATATAGGTTGCCATAAAATCCTCCTATTTACAGGTGCGTTTGCCGGAAAGCAGGAACTGCACCGTGTTTTTGACAGCTGAAAAACGTTTATATCCATTCTTTTTTCAGTATAACATATGCCCCGTGGAAGAAAAAGTGGAACTGTCAAAAATAGTGTGATAGAATATGGACAGATTTCAAACTCACAAAGATGCAGAAAAGAAGGATAATACTATGATTGCAGAACAATATCGAAAAATGCTGGATGCAAAGTCAGTGATCCGGCAGTTGTCCGAGAAGGCGACGAAGCGGGCGCAGATAATTGGTGCAGAGAATGTATTCGATTACAGCCTGGGAAATCCGTCCGTACCGGCACCGGCAGAGTTTAAGCAGGCACTGCTGGACCTGATTGAGAAGGAAGATCCGATGACCCTGCACGGCTACAGCCCGACGCTCGGTATCCCGTCTGTAAAGACGGCGATTGCGGAGTCCTTAAACTGCAGATTTGACATGAACTACGGACCGGAGCATATTTTCCCGGTTTCCGCAGCAGCGGCGGCAATCGCGCATGCGCTGCGTGCAGTGACTGTGCCGGGGGATGAAGTGCTGACCTTTGCTCCGTTTTTTCCGGAATATCATCCATATGTAGATCTGACCGGAGCCGTTTTAAAGGTTGTTCCGGCTGACACGAAGAGCTTCCAGATCAATTTCGAAGCGTTTGAAGAAATGTTGGGACCGAGAGTTGCGGCAGTGTTGGTGAATACACCGAACAATCCGTCCGGCGCAGTTTATTCGGCGGAGACGTTGACGAAGCTGGCAGAGGTTCTGACGAGAAAAGCAGAACAATACGGGCATGATATTTTCCTGATTTCGGATGAACCGTATCGGGAAATCGTATTTGACGGCAAACAGCAGCCGTATGTATCGAAATTTTATGCCAATACGATCAGCTGCTACTCTTTTTCCAAGGCGCTGTCGCTGCCGGGCGAGAGAATCGGCTATCTAGCGGTCAATCCGGCGTGTCCGTATGCGGCGGAGATCGTAAATATGTGCGGACAGATTTCGAGGGGAATCGGCCATAATTGCCCGACGTCCCTGATGCAGCTGGCGGTATCGAAGGTGCTCGACCTGACCTCCGATTTCTCCGTCTATGAAAAGAACCGCAACCTGCTCTACGAATGCCTGACGGACTGTGGCTTCGAGGTTGTGAAGCCGGAAGGAACCTTTTACATTTTCCCGAAAGCCCCGGAAGCAGACGCGGCGGCATTTTGTCAGAAAGCGCTGCAGTACGATCTGGTGCTCGTTCCGGCGGATTCCTTCGGCTGTCCCGGATATTTCCGCATGGCATATTGCATCGATACGGAGAAGGTGGAGCGTTCCCTGCCGGTGCTGCGCAAAATGATGAAAGAAATCTATGGTTGAATGGAAAGCCCTGATATCATAAAATGAGTGAGACGACAAATAAGACAGCAGGAGTTTTGCAGCAAGGAGGCGCATATCTATGATGTATCAGGCGGGACTGGTGCTGGAGGGCGGCGCGATGAAGGGCGTTTACACCGCCGGCGTGCTGGATTTTTTTCTGGATGCAGGAATCGACTTTGCCAAATGCTACGGCGTTTCGGCGGGAGCGTGCTGCCTGTGCAGTTATCTTTCCAGACAAAAAGGCAGACAGTACAGCGTTTTTACCGACTATCTTGAGGATAAAAATTATTGGGGACTTTCGAGCCTGTTAAGGACCGGCGATTATTTCAATGTCCAGATGTGCTATCACGATATCCCGGAGCACTTAAATCCGTTCGACTACGAGACGTTTGATAAAAATCCGAGTAAAGGATACGCGGTCGTAACCAACATTGAAACCGGACTGGCCGAGTATCTTCCGATGAAGAATATGCACAGGAATATCGATGCAGTGCGCGCATCGGCATCGATGCCGCTTGTGTCAAGGCCGGTAGAGATTAACGGAAAGCTGTACTTAGACGGCGGACTTGCGGATTCTATCCCACTTCTGCATGCCGTGACGGACGGATGCCGCAAAAATGTCGTTGTGATGACAAAAGAGGTGGGCTATCGTCGTGTCCAGCCAAAGCATCTGGAACTGATCAAAGCCAGATATGCGAAATATCCGAAGGTATACGAACTGATGGCAAACCGCGCAGCAGCCTATAACCAGCAGCTGGATTATCTGGAAGCGGAGGTGAAAAATGGCACTGCGTTTTTGATTCAGCCATCCCACCCAAATGAAGTGGGACGCATCGAAAAAAACAGGAAAAAGCTGCGCGCGCTTTATGAAGAAGGATATCAGGAAGCAGCGCGCCGCAAGGAAGAGCTGATCGCTTTTCTGGAAAAGTAAAGGAGGCAGAAAGTGTTATCATTTATTGAAATTTTAAAGGCGATTCTGTTCGGAATCGTAGAGGGCATTACCGAGTGGCTGCCCGTCAGCAGTACAGGCCATATGATTCTGTTAAACGAGTTCGTTCATATGAACGTTTCAGAGGAATTCTGGGATATGTTCCTGGTTGTCATCCAGTTGGGCGCGATTTTAGCGGTTGTGCTGCTGTTCTGGAAACAGATCTGGCCGTTTAATTTTACCGGAAGGTCCAAAACAAACGGCATTGTGAAAAAGGACATCATGAAAATGTGGTTCAAGATCATTGTTGCCTGCATTCCGGCGGCAGTAGTCGGTCTGCTGTTCGACGATATCCTTGAAAAATATCTTTACAACCCGATTACGGTTGCAGTGATGCTGATCCTGTTCGGTATCGGATTTATCCTTGTAGAAAATGGTCATAAAGGAAAACGTGCAAGAGTTCGCAGTCTGGCACAGCTGACCTATAAGGATGCGATTATCATCGGTCTGTTCCAGCTGATTGCGGCAATCTTTCCAGGAACCTCCCGTTCCGGAGCAACCATTCTGGGCGGCCTGATGATCGGCGTTTCCAGAACCGTTGCAGCGGAGTTCACGTTCTTTCTGGCGATCCCGGTTATGCTGGGGGCGAGCCTGTTAAAGGTGATCCGCTTCGGCTTTGCTTTTTCAATGGCGGAGGCAGTGATCCTGCTGGTTGGCATGGCAATTGCTTTTATTGTATCCGTGCTTGTGATTCGCTTCCTGATGGGCTACATCAAAAAACATGACTTCAAGGTGTTTGGCTGGTATCGAATCGTGCTCGGTATTCTGGTGCTGCTGTATTTCTTTGTAATTAAATAATAGAATGCACGCTCTGCGAACATTCTATTATCATGAATAATAGATTGCAAAAGCTGCTTTGCGGCGGGCAATTGGTAGAAACTGATCTGAATTGTGGACTGTCCGGTGCGACAGTCCCTTTTTTTGTTCCTGATAATAGAATACATGCTCGTAAGAGTCACATCTTGCCGGGAAATGTAAAAAATTTTACATGAATTTTACAAAAACGGTGGGCAGATTTTACGGACGCCTGTTACAATGAGCTGGAAATGAAGATCAGATCAAAAAGGAGAGAGTTATGCAACTGGAAGGAATTTCGGTACTGTTTTCATTTATCGGCGGCCTGGGGATGTTTCTGTACGGCATGCATGTAATGGCGAACGGCCTGCAGCATTTTGCGGGCGGAAAGATGCAGCGGCTGATGAGTTTTCTGACGCAGAACAGGCTGATGGCAATCCTGGTAGGAACCCTCGTCACGGCAGTGATTCAGAGCTCTTCTGCGACGACAGTTATGGTGGTCGGCTTTGTCAATGCCGGGATGCTGAATCTGTCGCAGGCGGTCGGCGTCATTATGGGTGCAAACATCGGTACGACGATCACCGCGTGGCTGGTATCCCTGAGCGAGTTCGGCAGTTTTTTGAACCCGGAATTTTATGCGCCCCTGCTGCTGGGAATCGGCGCATTTGTCATTTTATTTGCAAAATCAGACAAAAAGAAACAGATCGGTGAAATCCTGATCGGATTTGCCGTGCTGTTTATCGGTCTTTCCTTTATGTCCGACGCAATTAAGCCCTATCGGGATTCGCCGATCTTTTCCAATGCATTTACCGTGCTTGGCAAAAATCCGCTGCTCGCGATCCTGACCGGTACAGTTGTAACGGCGATCATCCAGAGTTCTTCTGCTTCCGTCGGCATTTTACAGACGCTGGCGATGAACGGCATTGTCAACTGGAAATCCGCGGTGTTTATCACGCTCGGACAGAATATCGGTACCTGTGTGACCGCGCTTTTATCCGGCGTCGGTTCCGGCAGAAACGGAAAACGCGCGTCTGTCATCCATCTTTCCTTTAATGTCATCGGCGCGGTATTGTTCGGCATAATCATGTATGTGCTGTTTTGGTTTTTCCCGGCGTGGGGCGCATCTACGATGAGCAGTGTGGACATTTCCATTTTCCATACGGTATTCAATATCACCTGTACCGTGGTGCTGCTTCCGTTTGCAGAAAAGCTCGTCTGGGTTTCCGGCAAGCTTGTGCCCGGGGCAGAGGAAACAGAGGACGAGCTGGAGGGCAGCGAAGCAAGAAAGATGGCGAAGCGCTTAGACAGCAGAGTGCTTGGAAATCCGCTCTTTGCGCTGGCAACCGTAGTGCGTGAAGTATCTGTAATGGGACATGCAGCCTGCCAGAACCTGGAGCTTGCGCTTACGGCCGTGTCAGAAGAAAATCCTCAGAAGGCGCAGAAGGTATACGAGCGGGAAAAAGATATCAACAGTATGGAAAAAATCCTGACGGAGTTTTTGGTAGAGGTAGATAATCTTTCCTTGACAGAGGGGCAGCAGGAGCAGGTGAAAAACCTGTTTTATACGGTCAGCGACATCGAACGGGCGGGCGATCATGCGGAAAACATCGCAGAGCTGGCGGAGACGCTATCGAAAAATTCCGGCAGTTTTTCCAAAAAGGGAAAAGCGGATCTGGAACTGATTTCCGCACAGGCGATGCAGTCCTTGCAGATTGCGGTAGAATCGAGGGAAACAGGTTCTGTCAAGTCTGCAAATGCAGTCCGTGTGCTGGAACAGAGCGTGGATCAGCTGGAAGGGGAGATGCGGGAAAAACATATCCGCAGACTTTCCAAAGGAAAATGTGACCCGGAGAGCGGCGTAATCTTTTTGGATATCATCAGCAATCTGGAGCGGATCTCCGACCATGCGGTGAATATCGCAGACTATGTAAAAGCGGAGTCGGAGGCTGGAATCCCGGCGATCAGGATCTAAAGCTGACGTAGCGCGCGGCAGTGTAATTCATGACAATAGAATGCTCGCAGAGCGTGCATTCTATTGTTGCATGGCGTGTCGGATGAAGATGTAATCGTGCGGCGCGGCAGGGTACAAAACGCACGGCAGCGCAAAACGCGTAGCAACGCGTTTATAAGAAAAGGAGAATCCGGAATGATCTATATTATAGAGGACGATGAAAATATCAGAAATCTGGTTCAGGTGGCGCTGAACGGTTCCGGCTATGAGACTGCGGCATTTGAAACTGCGGAGGAAGCACTTGGCGCGTTTAAAGTAAAAGCTCCCCAGCTGGCGATTTTTGATCTGATGCTGCCGGGAATGGACGGACTGGAAGCAATCCGCAAAATTCGCGCAAACGATGCATGGAAAAAGCTTCCGGTGCTGGTGCTGACGGCGAAGGATAAGGAATACGACAAGGTAGCAGGACTGGATGGGGGCGCAGACGACTATATGACCAAGCCCTTCAGCGTGCTGGAGCTGCTGGCACGGGTGCGTTCCCTGCTGCGCCGTACCAAAGAGGAGGAACCGGAACAGCCGAAGCTTTTCGACTGCGGTGCTCTGCATCTGGATCTGGAAACGCGGGAGGTAAAGGTAAATGGAAGTGAGGTTCTTTTAACCTACAAAGAATATGAGCTGCTTGTTTATCTGGCAGAAAATCAGAACCGTGTAGTATCGCGGGATGAGCTTTTGGATAAGCTTTGGGACTGGCGAGCGGACGTGGAGACGAGAACGCTCGATATCCATATCAAAACCCTTCGCCAGAAGCTGGGGGAAGAGGCGGGACACTACATTAAAACGGTGCGCAGTGTCGGCTACCGTTTTATGAAGCCTCAGGAATAGGAAAGCAAAAGGAAAAATGGGGAAATGAAAAAAATTATGATAAAAAATCCGGTACTGGTCCGCTTTGGCATGATCTTAGTATTGGCACTGGCGATCAGCAGTATTGTTTCGTCTTTTTTTCTTGGAAGCCGGATGCGGCAGGAAAATGTGGAGATGATGGAAAAGACGATTTCCGTAGTCGAATACACACTCGATACGGACAAACCGTTGCAGGAGCAGCTGCAGAAGGTTCATGCCTCTGCACTGGATGCGAATGTCCGGGTTACGATAATCGCAAAAGACGGGACAGTGCTTGCTGATTCTGATCTGAAAAATGTGGACGGTATGGAAAATCATCTTGACAGGCAGGAGGTAAAGGAGGCACTTGAAAAGGGTGAGGGCAGTTCGACCCGTTATTCTGAAAGTCTTGGTCAGGAGATGCTGTATGTAGCAAAGCTTTCAGAGGATGGAAAGGCTATTATTCGTATGTCGATTCCCTACACCGGCCTTTTCCGGTATATGATCGTAGTGCTTCCGCTTCTGCTTGTCGGAATGATAGTTGCGTTTGCTGTAAGCGTTGCAGTTGCGGCGAGATATTCCGGATATATCCGCTCTGATGAAATCAAACGGCAGATGGTGCAGATGGAACGGGACCGTAAAATTCGCCAGGAATTTTTCAGTAATGCCTCCCATGAGCTTAAAACGCCGATTACGTCCGTGCGGGGCTATGCGGAGCTGTTGAGTCAGGATTTTGTCAAGGATGAGGCGACCAGGAAGGATTTCCTTGCGAGGATTTTAAAGGAAACAGAGCATATGACAAGTCTGATTGATGATATCCTGATGATCTCGCGGCTGGAAAGCAAGGATGCGGAGGTAACGCTGAGTAAGGTGAATTTAAAAAGCGTGATGGACGAGGTCCTGGAATCCCTGACACCACAGGCGGCATCCTGTAAGGTGGAAATTTCGGGCTCGTGTGGAAATGTGATCCTCCAGGCAAGTCTGCAGCAGATGCGGGAGCTTTTATCAAATCTGATCAGCAATGGCATCAAATACAACCATCCGGGCGGACATGTCTGGACAAAAATCTGGCAGGAGCCAGAGGCAGTATATATAGAAGTAAAGGATGATGGCGTAGGAATCGATCCGGAGGATCAGAAACGTGTCTTTGAACGCTTTTTCAGGGTGGACAAGGGAAGAAGCCGAAAAATGGGCGGAACCGGCTTGGGACTGTCGATTGTGAAGCATATCACGGCGTATTATGGGGGCAGTGTAAGGCTTACCAGTGAGCCTGGAGCCGGAAGTACATTTTTTGTCGAAATTCCGATGTCCGGAATAAATAAAATGTAAAAATATTTTCTAAAAAGCGTTAATCTTTTCGGCGAAAACAGAGGAAAGGTTGACAATATCTGGTTTTAGAAGTAAACTAATCACTAAATTCAGGTAATTGCTAGATAATGATATGACAAGGAGAATGGATACCTGGGTGTTAAGGAGGAGATCATTATGAGAAAAAGCACAGTGAAGAAAACTGTAACAAAGGCACCCGTTAATAAAAAAGAAACCATAAAAGCTGAGACTGTTGCGGCAGTAAAGACCGAGGAACCCAAGACAGAGGTTGTTGAAGCAAAGGCAGAAGAAAAAGCAGTTGAAGCAGAAGCAACAGCTGCAGCTAAAGCAGAGGAAAAGCCCGCAGCAAAGAAAACAGTTGCAAAGAAGACCACAACAGCAAAAGCAACCGCTGAAAAGAAAGCGCCTGCAAAGCGCGCAACAAAAGCAGCAGCTGTAAAGACCGAGGTAAGCGTTCAGTTTGCAGGCAAGGAATACACAACTGAGAGACTGGTTGAGATTGCCAAAGATGTATGGCAGTATGACCTGGGCAACGCACCGGAAGAGTTCAAGAGCGTTGAGCTGTATGTAAAGCCGGAAGAGAGCGCAGTATACTATGTGATCAACGGTACAACAAGCGGAAGCTTCGGAATCTAAGTGTCTGAGCAGACACCGCAATTGAAAACAGGCGCTGCCATAATCTGAGCGGGCGCTGCAGAGTCAGAACGTACATAGTACACAGAAATAAGAACAGCCGTATCGGGGACGAATCCTTCCCGGTGCGGCTGCTTTTTTCATAAATTCTCCATTCCGCAGGCGCTTTGCGCCGAAGGAATCGCGAGGCGAACGTCCAGTTC
>OLPG01003301.1_pt1 | contig 10159 bp, 9 predicted proteins | sample 1672311 | NCBI WGS metagenome assembly OLPG01 (sample SAMEA3136670, study PRJEB25190) | human gut metagenome | biome: human gut; feature: human-associated habitat; material: faeces | place: Austria | collected 2013
ACGGAGCCAGCATGAACGTGGAGACCGTTACGACGGGTTCCTTAAGTCTTGATATTGCATTGGGACTGGGCGGTATCCCCAAAGGCCGTGTGATCGAGATCTACGGACCGGAGTCCAGTGGTAAGACTACCGTAGCTCTTCATATGGTAGCAGAAGTTCAGAAGAGAGGCGGTATCGCAGGCTTCATCGACGCGGAGCATGCACTGGATCCCGTCTATGCGAAGAACATCGGTGTTGATATTGACAACCTCTATATCTCTCAGCCGGACAACGGTGAGCAGGGCCTCGAGATTGCAGAGACCATGGTCCGTTCCGGCGCTGTGGATATCATCATCGTGGACTCTGTAGCGGCTCTGGTGCCGAAGGCAGAGATCGAGGGCGATATGGGAGACAGCCATGTGGGTCTTCAGGCGAGACTGATGTCTCAGGCTTTGAGAAAGCTGACCGGTATCATCAGCAAGTCCAACTGTACGGTGATTTTCATCAACCAGCTTCGTGAGAAGGTGGGCGTGATGTTCGGTAATCCGGAAACCACTACCGGTGGCCGCGCACTGAAATTCTACTCTACCGTCCGTATGGATGTACGTCGTATTGATACGCTGAAAAACGGCAACGATGTAATTGGCAGCCGCACCCGTGTCAAGGTTGTCAAAAACAAGGTAGCACCTCCGTTCAGACAGGCAGAGTTTGATATTATGTATGGCAAGGGCATTTCCCATGAGGGCTGCCTTGTTGATCTTGGTGCAGACCTTGAAATTATCAACAAGAGCGGTGCCTGGTATTCCTATGGCGATATCCGTTTAGGTCAGGGCAAGGAAAAGGTTAAAGACTATTTGCGCGAAAATCCGGAAATTGCCAACGAAATTGAAGCTAAAATCCGCGCAGTGACGATTGCCAAGAGCGATAATAAGGAAGCAGCTGAGGAGCCGTTGCAGGATGTGGAGTCGATCTTTAAGGAATAAGAAAAAGGAAGAAGGCTTTACCAGCGCGCAGCAGGCTTATGACTGCGCGCTGGATTTATTGTCTTACCGCGATTACAGCCATAAGGATATGCTGGAGCGCTTGCAGCGCAAGGGTGCAACTAAGTCACAGGCTCTGGAGGCGGTGGCCAAGCTGGAGGATTACGGTCTGCTGAACGAGGAGCGTTACGCCCAAAGGGTGTACGAGGCCTGGCTGGCCAAACGCTATTACGGCAGACAGCATCTGCAGCTGGAGCTGACCAAGCGCGGCATACGCCCAGACGTGGCTGCGGAGATTATGGAACGCTTTACGCCTGACATTGAAGAGCAGCAGGCGGAGAACGCGGCACAGCTTTTCGTGCAGCGCAATCAGCGCAAGCTAACAGCAGAAACTGACAACAAAAAAATATATGCGGCTGCAGGACGCTTTATGGCGGCCCGTGGCTTTTCATCAAGATATGTGCACATTATATTGGGTAAATTGCATTTTTCAGACAATATATAGCGGTTAAACTTGACAATTTTGTTAAATATACACTATAATGTAGTTATCCAATCGTGTTAATATCAACGATTTTCACGAGGCGACGCGTAAAGCGGTTGCCTTATTTTTTGCCCTATTTCAGAATAGATAATACAGTGATTTATTATAGATTCAACGGAATAAGGACATCTATAGCAGACGCAAGCAGGCGCCTGCTGTTACTGTGCAAAAAAATCTTGGAAAAATCTAATTTTAGGAGGTGAGGACGATTTTAGAAATTATCGGTACAGCTGTTGTCGTTGGTCTGGCTGGCGGTGCAGTAGGTTATCTGGTTCGCAAAAATGTTGCTGAAGGTAAAATTGCTACTGCAGAAGAGCAGGCTATCCGTATTGTACAGGATGCGGAGCAGACCGGCGAAGCAAAACGCAAAGAAATCATGATGGAGGCTAAAGAAGAAATCCATCGTCTTCGTTCCGATATGGAGCGTGAAAATAAAGACAGACGTAATGATCTGCAGCGTCAGGAGCGTCGTCTGCTGCAAAAAGAAGAAAATCTGGACCGTAAAATCGAATCCTTCGAACGCAAGGAAGAAAAGCTGGCTTCCAAGGAACAGCGCCTGAACGCTGCTCAGGAGAAGGCTGAGGCAATGCTGGGAAAACGTCAGGTTGAACTGGAGCGTATTTCCGGACTGACCAGTGATGAAGCAAAGCAGGAGCTGCTGCAATCCCTCGAGGACGAGGTTAAGCATGAATCTGCTATGATGGTTAAGGAGCTGGAGCAACAGGCAAAAGATGAAGCGGACCGCAAGGCAAGAGAAATTATTTCCCTGGCAATTCAGCGTTGTGCAGCAGACCATGTAGCGGAAACCACTGTTTCCGTAGTAGGACTGCCTAACGATGAAATGAAGGGCCGCATTATCGGTCGTGAAGGCCGTAACATCCGCACCCTAGAAACCCTGACCGGCATTGATCTGATTATCGATGATACTCCGGAGGCTGTTATTATTTCCGGTTTTGATCCGGTGCGCCGCGAGGTTGCCCGTATCGCCCTGGAAAAATTGATTAATGATGGACGTATTCATCCGTCCCGCATTGAGGAAATGGTTGAAAAGGCACAAAAAGAGGTTGAGCAGAAGATTAAGGAAGCCGGCGAACAGGCTACCTTTGCTGTTGGTGTGCATGGTCTGCACCCCGAACTGATTAAGCTGCTGGGCCGCCTGAAATATCGCACCAGCTATGGTCAGAACGTCCTGAACCATTCTGTTGAGGTTGCTAACCTGGCAGGTGTAATGGCTTCTGAGCTCGGTGTTGATGTTGTTCTGGCTAAGCGTGCCGGCCTGCTGCATGATATTGGCAAGGCTATTGATCATGAAATGGAAGGCTCTCACGTTGAAATCGGCGGCGAAATTGCCAAGAAGTTCCGTGAGTCCGACCTGATTGTCAATGCTATTCTGGCGCATCATGGTGACTGCGAGCCTAAGAGTGTTGAAGCTGTTCTGGTATCTGCCGCTGACGCAGTATCTGCTGCCCGCCCGGGTGCAAGACGCGAAACTCTGGAAAGCTACCTGAAGCGCTTAACTCGATTGGAAGAAATTTCTGAGTCCTTTGAGGGCGTTGAAAAATGCTATGCCGTACAGGCTGGCCGCGAAATTCGCATTATGGTTAAGCCGGATGTTATCGATGATGCTTCCGCTGTGCTTCTGGCACGCGATGTCTCCAAGAAGATTGAAGCTGAAATGGAATATCCTGGCCAGATCAAGGTTGTTATCATCCGCGAAACCCGTGCTGTTGATTACGCAAAATAACGAAATTCCTGAAAGAGCTGCTTAGGCAGCTCTTTTTTTGTGCCTTAGCAGGATTATAGGAATTGCTGTCGAATATATATACTTGGAATTTTTTTGACAGGTGCGCCGGTTGAGGCTGGTGCTGAAAAGGGAATGCCGGTGAGAATCCGGAGCAGTCCCGCTACTGTAAGCGGAGCCCAGGCAATTATGTCACTGACGCAAGTTGGGAAGGCGCTGAGGGCGATGAAGCTAAGCCAGGAGACCTGCCTGTTACGAAGCTCGGAGCCTACGGGAGATAGGCTGGCTTTGGTATGCGTAAATATAGAATTTTTGGCTGCAGCTGCATTTTGTGAATCTCCCGCAAGGGAGCTTTTTTCATTTAGACATAATTTGAAGAGCTTGCGGCCTATAAAAACGAAGGGAGGTTAAAATATGCCTGGTAAAATCATTATGGTTACCGGTGGAGCACGCAGCGGCAAAAGCGAATTTGCAGAACGCTATGTATTGCATTATTCTCCCAAATGCGATTACGTTGCTACGGCAGAAATCTTAGATGAGGAAATGGCGGAGCGTGTACGTCTGCACCGTCAGCGTCGTGATGCGCGTTGGATTAATCACGAAGCGCCTTATCATGCCGAGCGCACGCTTGAAGCACTGTCACCGGAAACAGGAGCGGTTCTGTTTGACTGCCTGACTGTTTATATGTGTAACCTGCTTTATGGCAAGGATGCGCCGGAGGGTGAATTTCTTGAGCGCTGTCAGGTAGTATTTGATGAAATTGACAAGGTGCTGGCAGCAGCACGTAATTGCGGCAAAATCGTTGTCTTTGTTACGAACGAGGTTGGCAGCGGTATTGTGCCGGATAATCAGATGGCGCGTGAATACCGTGACCTTGCCGGCTGGGTTAATCAGCGTGTGGCTAATGAGGCTGACCATGTTTATTATTGTGTGGCAGGTCAGGCCGTAGACGTAAAAGAATTGGCTTTTAAATTTGAGGATGAAGGAGAATAACGACTGATATGGAGAAAATCATAATACCTGCTCTGAATGAAGAACGTATGCAGGAAGTGCGGGCAGGCTACGCTAAGATAGACAAGCCGGCAGCCAACTTGGGCAAGCTGGAGGATATGGTTGTAGACCTTGCAGGTATGCTCGGCAAGGATTTACCGGATAAATTAAAGACGGCGATGGTTCTGATGTGCGGTGATCACGGTATTGCCAAATACGGTGTCAGCGCTTATCCGCAGGAGGTTACGCGCCAGATGATTAACGGCTATATGCGCGGTACTGCCGGAGCCACCGTGCTGGCACGTCATGCGCACGCCGATGTTTTCGTCTGCGATGTAGGCACTGCCTTTGATTTGAGCGATTTGCCCAAGGTTTATCAAAAAAAGGTAGCCTGGGGAACAAATGACTTCACCCAGGGACCGGCGATGACGCGCGAGCAGGCGGAAAAGGCTATTGCCGTTGGCATGGAAATGGCTGATATGTGCATCGACCAAGGCTACAATATGCTTTATACCGGTGAAATGGGTATCGGCAATACAACCTCTACCTCCGCTATTGCCAGCGCGTTTCTGGGACTGGACCCGCAGCTGACTGTCGGCCGTGGCAGCGGTATTAATGACGAACGCATGAAGATTAAGCGTCAGGTTGTTATCGACGGCCTGGCTAAAAATATGCCGAAGCAGGGTGATGCGATGGACATTCTCTGCAAGGTAGGCGGCTATGACCACGCAGGTCTGGCCGGTGTAATTATCGGCGCAGCCCGCCGCCGCGTACCGACAATGGTTGACGGTGTCAACGCTACTGCTGCAGCACTGCTGGCCTACGGCCTCTATCCGCAGTGCCGCGATTATATGCTTTGCTCGCATCTGAGCAGCGATATTTCCCACAAGAAAATGCTGGAGCTGCTGGAGCTTTATCCGATTGTGGATGCCGGTATGCGCCTGGGCGAGGGCACCGGTGCTTCCTTGGCTATTGTTGTGCTGCAGGCAGCGATGGATGTGTATAATCATTTAAGCAGGTGATGTGATGCGTGATTTTGTAACTTGTCTGGAATTTTTGACCAGAATCCGCTTTTCCAACCGCACTGATTGGCATGATGACGATTTCAGCCGCAGCGTGCCATACTTTCCTTTGGTCGGTCTGGTAATGGGTGTTTTTATGGGTGCGGTAAATTACGGACTGTATTATCTGCACACACCTGATTTAATGCGTGCAGTGATGCTGGTGCTGGCGGAGCTGATTATTATCGGTGCGTTGATGTATGACGGCTTTATGGATACCTCCGACGGTGTTTTCAGCGCCCGTGACCGCGAGCGTATGCTGGAAATCATGAAGGATAGCCACGTAGGCTCTAATGCCGTTATTGCGCTTGTCTGCCTCGTGCTACTGAAGGTGGCTGCCTATACCACGCTGCCGCCTGTAAAGCTGTCGTTTGCTCTGGTTGCCGTTTTCGTAGCAACGCGCACCTTTATGGTTACCTACATCGTCAACTACAAGTATGCACGCAAAACCGGTATCGGTCATATGTTTAAGGCCTATGCCAAGCCGATGTACACCTATATTGCCTTTGCGCTCTGCCTGGCGCTTGTTGCAGCCTGCGGTTTGCCGTATCTGTATACGGCAATAGCGGCCTTCGTTATCTGCCAGGGCATTGCGCATTTCCTCAGCGGTCAGCTGGGCGGCCTTGCCGGTGATACCTACGGCTTTTTGACGGAATGCGGCGTGGTGGTTTACCTGATGCTCGCAACCTATATAATTTGATATATCTCCCAAGCAATATTTTGCTGAGTACTGGAAGAGATAGAAAGGAAAAATGCTATGCATATAGAAGAAATAATCCAAATGATTGTGCCTGCGGACAGAGGCTGTATGAAGCTGGCGCAGACACGCTTTGATAATCTGATCAAGCCGGTTGGCAGCCTGGCCAAGCTGGAAGAAATGACCTCGCGCTATTGCGGTATCAAGGGCATTTATGAAAAAGAGGATTTAGATTATCCTAAACGCGATTTACTGGTGTGGTGCGGTATCGAAGAGGCTGCTCAGGCCGAAAAAATTATGCACGCTAAATGGCCGGTGAACGTGCTTGCTGCAGAAACCGGTGCGAAAGCTGTGGCTCTGCTCGTAACCTCGGAGGAGGAGGCTGACGCTCTGGAGGAGGGCGCTGCCCTGGTGCAGGAGCTGGTACATGAGAAGGGATTGGAGCTGTTGGGCTTCGGCTGCCTTTCCAATCCTGATAATGAGATGGTACGCACCGCTATGGCCGGCGCTCTGCTGCAGGCTGCAGCTATGAAGGTACCGGTAATGCTGGACGGTGTTGCTGTCTGCAAGGCTGCCAAAAAGGCAGCGGATATGGCACCTGCCGTGCTGGATTACTGCTTTGCCGGTCACGTTTCCGCAGAGCCGGGAGCGGAAGAATGCCTGCAGGAGCTGGGGCTTACGGCACCGCTGCGCCTGAACATTCCCGACGGCGCCGGTGAGGGAGCTGCTGTCTGCTTTACGCTGTTCAATGCCGGCATCAAGGCCTACAAGGAAATGGAAACCTTTGAGGAAGCAGGCGTACATGCGGAGATGAAGGAATTTTCTTTAGCAGAGCAATCTAAAAAAGGAGCGAAGGCTTAATGGGTAGAATATATTTAATCCGTCACGGTGAAACGGACAGCAACAAGGGACACCGCTTTCAGGGACGCATCAACATGCCGCTGAACGGCAAAGGCCTGGCGCAGTCTGAGAAGCTGGCTGCCTATATGCAGCATCTGCCGGTTGATAAAATTTACTGCAGCTCTATGCTGCGTGCCTGCATGACGGCAGCACCGCTGGCTATGAGCAAAAATATGTCCTATCAGCCGCTGGATTTACTGCAGGAGGTAAGCTTCGGTGCCTGGGAGGGCCTGGAGTATGCGGAAATCAGCCGCCGCTGGCCTAAGGAGATGGATGATTTCCTGACGCGTCCGGGCGAATGGATTCCGCCGCAGGGCGAAAGCTTTCATGATGTAGCGCGTCGCTGTCAGGCGGCCTTTGACTATATCTTCGAGCGTGAAGGCCACGAGAAGAATATCGCGATTGTATCGCATGGCGGTATTATCCGCGTGCAGCTGTGCCTGCTTTTGGACATCCCCCTGAACAATCTGTGGAAGCTGAGTGTGCATAATGTTTCTGTCAGCACGCTGAATGACTGGCAGGGCAATATTATTGCGGAAACCATCAATGATGCTCACTTTGCCAGAGAGCAGGGAAAATCTGTAAACTGGCTGCATAAATAAAAATTGAAGTTCGAAAACCGCGCAGAGCTGAAAAGCTGTCGCGGTTTTTTTGCGGCGCGTATATTGAAACAGAAAAATCTGATACTTGCTGATATAAAGTTTACTGTATTTAACCGTCATACCAACGGAATTGCATTTTCGGCAAATACTGTAAGCAAGCGGGTTTGATAAGCTAAAATATATGTGAAAAGTTTCTTATTAAAGAATTTACGCATTTTTGATAAACTAAGATTGACTTTTGCAGGCGCTTACTATATACTGTAAGTGGTGTATCTCAGTGGTCCGTTTAAGTTCCTAACTTCTTCTATCATAGATGACATGGGGAAGCCAAGGTAAACATCTTAATGCGTTCTTTGGGGTATGTTCTATCTATGATTAGGAGTGATTAAACAATGAAAGAAGACAAGACTTTAACCTGCTGCGAGTGCGGCAACGAATTCGTATTCACCGCTTCCGAGCAAGAGTTCTACGAAGAAAAAGGCTTCACTAACGAACCGCGCCGCTGCCCGGCTTGCCGTCAAGCACGCAAACAACGCATGGGCGTACAAAACGACCGTCCGCAACGCGAAATGTTCCCTGCAGTTTGCGCTGAATGCGGTAAAGAGACCATGGTACCGTTCAAACCCAGCGATCGTCCGGTTTACTGCCGCGAATGCTTCAACGCACGTAAACACTAATTAGACGCTTGAAGTAACAAATTCAGGTACAGCTTAGGCTGTACCTGTTTTTTATTAGCTGATCATAGAAAAACGAAAGTTGTTTTACATAAAAGTGCTTATGTGCTATACTTTTTACAAATAAACTTTTCGAAGCAAGGGAGCTTTATGGCACGTATTATAGACAGTGATTTTCTGCACCGCGCGCTGCTGCATTTTTATGGCTACAGCAGCTTCCGCACAGGGCAGGAAGAAATTATAAGTGAAATATTACATGGACAGCCTGTATTAGCAGTGCTGCCTACGGGTGCAGGCAAGAGCATCTGCTTTCAGCTGCCTTCGCTGCTGCTGAAGGGCGTGACGCTGGTCATCTCACCGTTGATATCGCTGATGAAGGATCAGGCGGAGGCGCTGACGGCTCGCGGTATTCCGGCCGCTTATCTTGACAGCAGCATGAGCAGCAACGAATACGGCAGAGTTTTGCACGCTGCGCTCAACAAGCAATGCAAGTTTTTGTACGTGGCGCCGGAGCGATTGGTCAACCAGCAGTTTATTGATTTCGCCCGCAAGGCTTATATTACCATGGTGGCAGTGGACGAGGCGCACTGCGTATCGCAATGGGGACACAGCTTCCGCAAGGAGTATTATAATATCCCCGATTTTATTCAGGCCTTGCCGACGAAGCCGCTGGTGGTAGCCTTTACTGCGACGGCTACGCCGGATGTGCGCCGTGATATTATCAAGCGCCTGGGCATTCCGGAGGCTAAAATTGTGGTGACGGGCTTTGACAGGCCTAACCTGCATTTTGCCGTGCAGCGCACGCAGGATAAGGAGCGCTCGCTGCTGGAGTTTATGCGTAAGCATAAAAAGGATTGCGGCGTTGTTTACTGTGCTACGCGCAATAAGGTGGAAAGCGTGACGCAGCTTTTGCGTCGGCAGGGCTTCAGCGCCTTGCGCTATCATGCGGGCCTGACACCGGAGGAGCGGCGTGAAAATCAGAATGCCTTCGTCGGCGGCAGTGTACCGCTGATTGTAGCAACAAATGCTTTTGGTATGGGTATTGATAAGCCTGATGTGCGCTTTGTGGTGCATTATAATATGCCCAAGGATATCGAAAGCTACTATCAGGAGGCAGGACGCGCAGGGCGTGACGGCCTGCCTGCGGAATGTCTGCTGCTTTATGATAAGGCGGATATTGCGGTCAATACCTATCTTATCGGGCATGACCAGCCGGATCTGACCTGGAAGGAGCACGAGCTGCAGCTGCTGAGTAAAATGACCAATTATTGCAATACGTCCATGTGCCTGCGCAAGGTACTGCTGGAATATTTCGGAGAAAAAACAACGTCGCAGTGCAACAATTGCGGCAACTGCGACGTGAATAAGAACGCTTCGTGGCGTAAGTTTTTGAAGTTTTAATTTTTAGTCGATATCAATAGTATTGCCCGGTTTTACAATGAGCACCTTGCTGTCGGTTTCGTCCTCAACAGCTGCCTTGAAGGCTTCCACATCCTGAGCGATGGGCGGCCAGGTGTTGTAATGTACGGGAATAACGTATTTTGCCTGCAGCAGCTTGCATGCGATAAGTGCATCATTGGGGTCCATAGTGAAGTTGCCGCCGATAGGAAGCACTGCGTATTCAAAAGCATCGAGCTTGGGCAGCAGCTGCATATCGCTGAAGAGTGCGGTGTCACCGGCGAAGTACAGCTTAGTGCCGTAAAAATCAATAACGATGCCGCAGGCGTGACCGCCGGGAACGCCGCTGCCGTGGAAGGCCAGCGTCAGGCGTACCTTGCCGAAGGGAAACTTAAAGGTGCCGCCAAGATGCATAGCGTGTGCTTTGCAGCCGGCATCCTGCGCCAGACCGCAGATTTCGGCAGTGGATATGATGGTAGCGTCACAATTTTTGGCGATTTCAAAAGCACTGCCCAAATGGTCAAAATGACCGTGGCTGACGAAAATATAATCAACCTTAATGTCTTTGGCGGTGAGTCCTTCCGGATTATCGT
>OLPG01003305.1_pt1 | contig 10149 bp, 9 predicted proteins | sample 1672311 | NCBI WGS metagenome assembly OLPG01 (sample SAMEA3136670, study PRJEB25190) | human gut metagenome | biome: human gut; feature: human-associated habitat; material: faeces | place: Austria | collected 2013
GGCTGAAGAGAATCTGCTGGATGTATTTAAAGGCAGGAAGATATGGCTTGTGACGATTCTGCGTCTGATCATTCTGCCGATGATCATGATCTTTTGCGTGTGCCTGACGGGGATAACATCCAGATTTCCCCAGACGAAAAGTGTATTGCTGATCTCACTGTTGGCAGCAGCAGCACCGACAGCTTCATCTATTGCACAGTTTGCAGAGATTGCGGACAATGATGCTGTTCCGGCAGGAAAGATCAATATACTGTCAACTTTGTGCTGTATCATTACAATGCCGGTGATGATCATGATTTATCAAGTGCTGTGTTAATGTTTTAACCAAAGATAAATAGTCACAAAATTTTGACAATTCAAGGGGTTTTATGCATAGGATACTTGACATAAGTTCAAAAAAAGTATAAAATTTAAGTGTTGTATTCTAATACAATGAAATTAAATAAGGAGGTGCTCCTGTGCCAGTAATAGCTATTATTGTGCTTGTTCTTGGCATTCTCCTCATTTTAGCTGGACTTTATCTGATCAAAAGCAATAAAGATAAAGCTGAGAAGATTGGCAATGCAGAAGAAAAGGCCCGTAACATTATTGATGAGGCTTTGAAAGCTGCAGAGACCAAGAAAAGAGAAGGTTTGTTGGAACTTAAGGAAGAAACTTTAAGAAACAAGAACGAACTGGAGAGAGAGAGTAAGGAACGTCGCTCTGAACTGCAGAAGTTTGAGAAGCGTGTTCTTGCTAAGGAAGAAGCACTTGACAGAAAGGCAGATTCACTTGAGAAGAGGGAGAGTCAGCTGACTTCAAGAGAAGACAGGCTGAACAAACGTCAGGCTGAAGTGGATGCTCTGAGCGAAAAGAGAGTACAGGAACTTGAACGAATCTCAGGTTTGACCTCCGAACAGGCAAAAGATTATCTTCTGAAGACTGTGGAAGATGAAGTGAAACATGAAACAGCAATGTTAGTGAAGGAACTTGAAACCAGGGCAAAGGAAGAGGCAGGAAAGAAAGCCAAAGAGTACGTGGTTACCGCAATCCAGAAATGTGCAGCTGACCATGTTGCTGAGACAACGATTTCCGTTGTTCCGCTTCCGAATGACGAGATGAAGGGACGTATTATCGGTCGTGAAGGCCGTAATATCCGTACACTGGAGACGATGACAGGTGTTGATCTGATTATTGATGATACACCGGAAGCCGTTATTCTTTCCAGTTTTGACCCGATTCGTCGTGAAGTTGCCCGAATTGCCCTTGAGAAATTAATTGTCGATGGACGTATCCATCCGGCCAGAATCGAAGAGATGGTAGAGAAGGCGCAGAAGGAAGTCGAGACAATGATTCGCGAGGAAGGTGAAGCAGCAACACTGGAAGTTGGTGTACATGGCATTCATCCGGAACTTGTACGTCTCCTGGGTAAGATGAAGTTCAGAACAAGCTATGGTCAGAATGCGCTGAAGCATTCTATCGAAGTAGCTCAGTTATCAGGTTTACTGGCAGCTGAGATCGGCGTTGATGTTCGTATGGCGAAACGTGCGGGATTATTGCATGATATAGGCAAGTCTGTTGACCATGAGATGGAGGGATCTCATATCCAGATTGGCGTTGATTTATGTAAGAAGTACAAAGAGTCACCGATTGTTATTAATGCTGTTGAATCACATCATGGTGATGTTGAACCGACATCGTTGATCGCATGTATTGTACAGGCTGCAGATACAATTTCAGCTGCAAGACCTGGTGCAAGACGTGAAACACTTGAAACCTACACAAACAGATTGAATCAATTAGAAGATATTACCAACAGCTTTAAGGGTGTTGAGAAATCTTTTGCAATTCAGGCAGGTAGAGAGATTCGTGTAATGGTAGTTCCAGAGCAGGTAAGTGATGCAGATATGATCTTACTTGCAAGAGATATTGCGAAGCAGATTGAAGCGGAGCTTGAATATCCGGGCCAGATTAAAGTAAATGTAATCAGAGAGTCAAGAGTAATGGAATATGCGAAATAACTTGCATTGAGTGAGTGTATATCCGACAAACGATTTGTTTATAAACTTTGATAGGGAATAATAGAGGCAGAATAGATCAGTGATCAGGATTCTGCCTCTTTTTATGTGATAATCTTATGTATACTTGGGAAAATGTTAGTACTTTGCAGAAAAAGTGAAATGTGATATAGTGGTAGTATATGTTGAAAAGAAGAAAGGGTGTAAATATAATGAGTGAAACATGTAATGAATCAAGCTGCAGTTCATGTTCCGTAGAGGGATGTTCATCAAGAAAAGCAGCAGATATGAAAGAACCGGCCAACCAGTATAGCCATATTAAACATGTAATTGGTATTGTCAGCGGTAAAGGCGGTGTAGGAAAGTCACTTGTAACATCAGAATTGGCAGTGAAGCTGCACAGACAGGGATATAAAGTCGGTGTTTTGGATGCGGATATTACAGGACCATCTATCCCGAAGGTATTTGGTATTCATGAGAAGGCTGTGGGTAATGATAAAGGTGTGTTTCCTGCACAGACACCGGAAGGCATCAAGATTATTTCTGTCAATCTGATGTTGGATAATGAAGAAGATCCTGTTATTTGGAGAGGTCCTGTTATTGCAGGCGTGGTAAAACAGTTCTGGAATGAAGTTATCTGGGGCGATCTGGACTATCTTCTTGTTGATATGCCTCCAGGCACCGGGGATGTTCCTCTGACAGTTTTCCAGTCTCTGCCGGTGGATGGCGTTATCATTGTTACGTCTCCTCAGGAACTGGTAGAAATGATTGTCAAGAAAGCTTATAATATGGCGAAGATGATGAATGTACCGGTACTTGGTCTTGTTCAGAATATGAGTTACTTGCTTTGTCCAGATTGCGGCAGAATGATTTATATTTATGGTGAAGGCAAGGGAGAACAGACAGCTAAGGAACTTTCTATTCCATCTTATGCAAGTCTTCCGGTGGATCCGTCCATTGCAGCTTTATGTGATGCCGGTAAGATTGAAGAATTCGATCATCCTTATCTGGATGCAATGGTGAAATACCTGTCATCTTTAAACTAATTCACACTAAAGGGAGAGAACATGTTTACTATCAGAGAATATGCCATGCCTGAGACACTGGACGAGGCCTATACAATACTGAAATCCAGAAAAGGCAATCAGATCCTTGGCGGATGTGCATGGTTACGATTAGGGAAAAAGAGAATTAATATCGCAATTGATCTGACAAAATGTGGTCTTGATTACATTAGAGAAGATGACGAACAGATAGAGATTGGGGCCATGACTTCTTATCGCAGTGTGGAAACCTGTGATATTCTGAAGAAATATTTTAACGGTGTGATCGCCGACTCAGTTTCTTCTATTATCGGTACACAGTTTAGAAATACGGTGACAGTGGGCGGTTCTGTCTACGGCCGTTTTGGTTTTTCGGATTTTCTGACACCGCTTTTGACGTTGGATACATCTGTCGTACTCTATAAGAAGGGCAGTATTCCGCTGGAGAAATTTATGACGATGCCTTATGAAAAGGAGATCATTGAGAAGATCGTGATCAAGAAAGACGGACGGAAGTCCTCTTATCAGATGTTTCGTAATTCCAGAGGGGATTTTCCTATCCTGAATCTTGCAGCCAGCAGGACAGAAGCAGGACAGTGGATTGTGACTGTGGGAGCCAGAGGACCGAAAGCCATCAGGGCGGAGAAGACAGCGGCTTTTCTGAGTGACAAATTGTCACAGAATGCATTGAAAGCGGAAGATGTTGAAGCTGTTATTCAAGAAGCAGGAGAAATCCTCGTCAGTGAAGTGACGTTTACAAGTAATATGCGGGCAAGCGCAGAGTACAGACGTATTCTTGGCAAAGTGCTCTTAGGTAAGGCAGTCAGGGAGGTGATGGCATGCTAGTTCATATTTTTATCAATGGAGAAAAGAGAAAAGTGCATTGCCAGCCTGATGCCATGCTTTTGGAAGTACTCAGAGATGCTGGCTGCAAGAGTGTCAAATGCGGCTGTGATACGACCAACTGCGGTCTTTGTACCGTATGGCTGGACGGCAAACCGGTGCTGTCCTGTTCTGTTCCGGCAGCCAGAGTGAATGAACGACATGTGACGACACTGGAAGGTATTCAGGATGAAGCGGAAGCTTTCGGTAAGTATTTGGTGGGCGAAGGCGCAGAGCAGTGCGGTTTCTGCAGTCCGGGACTCATTATGAATGTCGTTGCCATGAAGAAAGAACTGGATCATCCGACAGATGATGAGATTCGTCACTATTTGGAGGGCAATCTCTGCAGATGTACAGGATATATGGGGCAGATGCGTGCCATCAGGAAATATATGGATGAGGAGGTGGAAGCATGAGATATGTCAGCCAGCCTGTAAAGAAACTGGATGGTATGCCGATCATCAAAGGCAAGCCTCTTTATACCAATGACCTGGCTCCGAATGAGTGTCTGATAGTTCTGGCCCTCAGGAGCCCTTATGCTTACGCAAGGATCAAATCCATCGATACAAGCAAAGCAATGCTGGTTAAGGGTGTTGAATGTGTTCTGACGTACAAGGATGTCCCACATGTGAGATTTACCAATGCCGGACAGACTTATCCGGAATGCTCGGCTTATGACCGTCTGATCCTGGATGAATATGTCCGTTATGTGGGTGATGAAGTGGCATTAGTGGCTGCCAGCAATGAGAAAGCAGCCCAACAGGCACTGAAGATGATCAAGGTTGAATATGAAGTCCTTGAGCCGGTCCTGGATTATAAAAAAGCTGTGGATAATCCAACGATTGTGCATAATTATGATGATTATTTCATGCATATTCCAAGCTTCAATGCGGACAATAAGCGTAATATTGTTGTTGACGGCGTGGAAGAGCACGGGGATGTGGAGAGGGAATTTGCTGAGAGCGAAGTCATCGCGGAGGGCGAATATGAAGTTCAGGCTCAGGAACAGTGTATGATGGAGTCTTTCAGAACTTATACTTATCTGGATCATATGAATCGTCTTGTTGTGGTATCTTCAACGCAGGTGCCTTTCCATGTCAGAAGATCCCTTGCCAGAGCACTTCAGATTCCACAGTCCAGAATCCGTGTTGTGAAGCCTCGAATCGGCGGTGGTTTTGGAGCCAAACAGACCATTGTTTCCGAATATTACCCGGCGATTGTGACTTTGAAGACCGGCAAGGCAGCGAAGATGATCTATTCCAGAAAAGAGACATTTTCCTGTTCCAACAGCCGTCATCAGATGTGCATCAAAGTCCGTGTCGGCGCAGATAAAGAGGGCAATATCCATGTGATTGAGTTGGATACATTGTCTAACCAGGGTGCTTACGGCGAACATGGTACAACGACCATTGGTCTGTCCGGTCATAAAGCAATCCCTCTGTACAATCAGGCGAGAGCCCATCGATTCAAATACCGCGGTGTTTACACGAACATGATGCCTGCGGCTGCATTCAGGGGCTATGGTGCGACACAGGGGCAGTTTGCACTGGAATCCACTGTGAATAAACTGGCACATATGCTGAATATGGATCCATTGCTGCTTCGAGAGAAGAATATGCTGCGTATGGGCGAAATCATGCCGGCTTATTACAATGAACCCCTTAACAGCAGTGCATTGGATCGTTGTATCCAGCGTGGTCGGGACATGATCGGATGGGACGAGAAATATCCATGCAAAGAGATTAGTCCGACAAAAGTCAGAGCTGTCGGTATGTCTATTTCCATGCAGGGTTCGGGTATTTCAAATGTAGATACAGCCGGTGCTGAGATCAAGCTCAATGATGATGGCTTCTATACACTGAAGATTGGTGCAACGGATATGGGAACCGGATGTGATACATCTATGACCCAGATTGCGGCTGAAACGCTGCTGGCTGACATTGATCAGTTTATTGTTGCAGGTGTAGATACAGATATTTCACCTTTTGACCCAGGGTCTTATGCTTCCAGCACAACCTATGTGACAGGTATGGCTGTTTATAATGCAGCCTGTGACCTGAAGAACAAGATTATCACTGCCGGAGCGAAGATGATGTATCCGGAACGTTTTCTTGATGAGACAGACAAGGTGAACCCGAAAAAATTTTACTTTGACGGCAGCAGAGTGATGGAAGTGTCAACGGGCAAGACAATAGCCCTTCATGATATAGCCGTGCATTGTGCCGGCACAAGCGATGGTAATTATTTAAACGGCACAGGTTTTTATTCAAGTCCAGTGTCACCGCCGCCTTTGATGGCTGGTTTTGTTGAGATTGAACTGGACAAGGAAACAGGCAAGTTTGACATTGTAGATTATGTGGGCGTTGTTGACTGCGGTACGATCATCAACAGCAATATTGTCCGCGGACAGACAGAGGGCGGTATCTGTCAGGGTATCGGTCTGGCCATGTATGAGGACGTTCAGTATGATGCCAAAGGTCGTATGATGACAGATTCCTTTATGCAGTATAAGATCCCGAATCGTGTGGATGTGAAGAAGATCCGTGTTGAATTTGAATCCAGTTATGAACCAACAGGACCTTACGGAGCAAAGTCCATCGGTGAAATTGTTATCAATACACCGGGACCGGCCATTGCAGAAGCTGTTTATAATGCCTGCGGTGTACGTGTCACATCACTGCCGATCACACCTGAAAAGGTCAAGATGGGTATGATGAAGAACGAACTGGAGAAACAGAAATAATGAAAGATTATCGGATTCATGTTGAAGAATTGCTGGATCCGCTGTATAGGCATGGCTGCAGGGTGTTTTCAGTCGTCGGTTCCGGCGGCAAAACAACATTGATCCGTCAGGCGGCCATGCATTATGCCAGATTATATCAAGTGGGAGTTGCTGCTTCAACAAAAATGTGTCTTCCGGATGGGCAGTGGGAATATAAAGGCTGTCCTCCGGCTGTTGTGTCGTCTGACGGGCAGGGAGATGCGAAGAGGCAGGCGGCTCCTATTTGTTTTTATACGGAACGTATTCTGCCGTCAGGCAAAATCTGGGATCTGGGCGAGCAGATGTTAGGGCAGGCACTGGAAGAAGGTGATCTGCTTTTGATAGAAGCAGACGGATCCAACCGAAAGCCCTTAAAGGGCTGGAGAGAAGATGAACCGGTTATTCTTCCGGCAACAGAAGCCACCATTGGTATTTTGCCGATGCATTGTCTGGGAGAAATCATAGATGCGACAAAGGTGCATTGCATGGAGAATTTACTGCAATAACAGGGTTAGAACCCGGTGATGTGATGACAGAGAAAGCCTACTTGCAGCTGATTATAGCGGAAAATGGCCTTTTTGGGCATAGTCTTGGCAGCAGATGGCTGGTACTTAATCGAGTAAATGATCCGCAGCTTTATCAGTCTGCAAAGAAGATTGCCGAAGCTGCTGTGACATCAGGTGTCATAGACGGATGGATTGCGGGGTGTCTGGAGAATGAATAATCCGACAGCGGGGATAACGGCTGTAATATTGGCATCCGGTTTTTCAAAAAGAATGGGGTGCAATAAGTTATTGCTGCCTGTGGAAGGCAAAGCGATGATCGCACATGTTTTTGATGCGGTCAGACAGGTGGAATTTGAGCAGACGGTTGTTGTGACGGGATTTGACAGCATTGCACAGCTGGCAGTTGGAAATGGCTTTCAGGCGGTGGATAATGACAGCCCTGAGATAGGACAAAGCCATTCGGTTGTGTTGGGGGTACAGAAAACGTCACAATCGGCAGGATGGATGTTTTTTAATGGCGATATGCCCTGGCTGAAATCGGATACCATTGGAAAATTGCTGGAATATGCGGATGCAGCACATATTGTGGTGCCAAGGTATGGCAGCCGTCCGGGGCAGCCGGTTTATTTCCCGGCTGCTTTTAAAGCAGAATTACTGGCTTTGACAGGAGACCATGGCGGACGGACCATCATACGCAATCATCCGGATCGAGTCTGCTATGTGCCCATTGACAATATCAGACAGGGCGTGGATGTTGATACACCTGAGGGTTAAAGGGGGAGATTGGGTTGAATAAGACGATTATTATCAGAGGCGGCGGAGACCTGGCAACAGGAACCATCAGCTGTCTGCATCAGTGCGGGTATCAGGTACTGGTTCTTGAAATCGCAAAACCGACAGCTATTCGGAGAAGTGTTGCTTTTTCTGAGGCTATGTATGATGGGGAGACAGAGGTTGAGGGAATCAAAGCCAGAAAAATTACGCAGTTTTCAGAGGCAGAGGCCTGTTGGCAGGATGGGATTATCCCGATTATCTGTGATGAAAAAGCAGAAGCAGTTAAAGCAGTACCACATTTTGCTTTTGTGGATGCGGCTATTGCTAAGAGAAATCTCGGAACCACCATCGATATGGCGGATTTTGTCATTGGACTGGGGCCGGGATTTACTGCCGGCGTGGATGTGGATGTGGTCATTGAAACAAAGAGAGGACATCGTCTCGGACGTATTATCCGGGAGGGTCAGGCCATTGCCAATACAGGTATCCCGGGTATTATCGGCGGTTATGGCAAAGAGCGTGTCATTCATTCTGATAATGCAGGTGTTTTCCATGGTATTGCCCATATCGGAGATCTGGTGAAAAAGGGCGATCTCATTGCGAAGGTTGATGATGCACCGGTGTATGCGACACTGGATGGAGTACTCAGAGGTATTCTAAGAGATGGCTTACCGGTACCGGAGCATTTTAAGATTGCGGATATTGATCCACGTTTATCAGAAAGAGAGAATTGCTTTACTATTTCAGATAAAGCAAGAGCCATTGCAGGCGGTGTTCTGCGGGCCATTTGTATCTATGAAAACGGGCTTCGCAGCGGAGAAGGGAGAAAATAATTATGAAATGCATACCTGTTCAAGAGGCAGTGGGGGCTATTTTGTGTCATGATATTACCCAGATTCTGCCTGGAGAATTTAAGGGACGTCGTTTTAAGAAGGGACATATTATTCAGGAAGAGGATATTCCGGTGCTTTTGTCCCTTGGTAAGGATAATATTTATGTCTGGGAAAATCTGCCGGGGATGGTCCATGAAAATGATGCGGCTACTTTTTTGAAAGATATTACCATGGGAGACGGTCTGACTTTTGGAGAAATCAAAGAAGGCAAGATTACTTTTACAGCTGCCCATGACGGCCTTCTGAAGGTGGATGCAGACCGGTTATTCCAGCTTAATATGTTGGGAGAGATTTCATTTGCCAGTCTTCACAATAATCTGCCAGTGAAAAAGGGTGAAGCTGTTGCCGGAACCCGTGTCATTCCGCTGGTCATTGATCAGAAGAAACTGGATGAGGCCAAAAAACTTCTGGATGGCCATAAGATTATTGAAGTGAAGCCAATGAAGTCTTTTAATATCGGTATTGTGACAACGGGCAGTGAAGTTTATTATCATCGTATTAAAGATAAATTCGGCCCAATCCTCAGAGGCAAAATGGAAGGCTATCATTGTACGGTTGCCGGTCAGACTTTTGTGCCAGATAATAAAGAGATGATTGAACAGGCCATCAAAGAATGGTTGGATAAGGGTGCTGATATGGTCTTTTGTACAGGCGGTATGTCTGTGGATCCTGATGATCTGACACCATCGGCCATTCGAGATACGGGATGTGAAATCATTACTTATGGTACGCCGGTGCTTCCGGGAGCTATGTTCCTTTTGTCCTATTATACAGACGGCAGACCGGTACTGGGACTTCCGGGATGCGTCATGCATTCCAAAGTAACTGTATTTGATCTGATCTTTCCGAGAATCCTGGCGGGAGAGAAGATCACAATGGCAGATATTGCGGCCTTTGGACATGGCGGTCTGTGCAGCAACTGTGCGGAATGTCATTATCCAAACTGCCATTTTGGCAAATAAGGGGCGAAACGTCCGGGACTTTTGAAGAACATAAAAACAGCCATTCAAAGCATGCACGCTCGCGCTGCCCAACATTGGCAGCGGTACATAAGGCGTCAAAATACGACGCCTAAGTACCGGCCATGTTGTAAGCACATGCTTTTGAATGGCTGTTTTTATGTTCTATCAGAAGAATTATTGACGTTTTGCAGTGAGATTAGCAGGAAAATGGCATGCTCGGATGATGACAGTTCGCAATAAATAATTTGCGAACGAATCTTGAATTCTAATAAAATGACGCCTGAACAAAGACAATTGCTGTTCTATGTTCAGGCGTTTGTACACTATAAGT
>OLPG01003307.1_pt1 | contig 10134 bp, 6 predicted proteins | sample 1672311 | NCBI WGS metagenome assembly OLPG01 (sample SAMEA3136670, study PRJEB25190) | human gut metagenome | biome: human gut; feature: human-associated habitat; material: faeces | place: Austria | collected 2013
AAAAATAATCCTCCACATTCAGCTTGCTGAACGTATACGGAATACGGTTGGTATCGATCTTGGAATAAAAGGTCAGCTCATTGATCAGATGATCCATCTCATTGGTCTTATTATAAATGGTACGCACATACCGGTCCATCTTCTCCGGCGTATCCGCCACACCATCCATGATCCCCTCCACATAACCCTTCACCGCAGTGATCGGCGTCTTCAGATCATGGGAAATATTGCTGATCAGCTCCTTATTCTCCTTATCCATCAGGATCTTCTCTTCCGTGGACTCCTTCAGACGCTTACGCATCTCCTCAAAATCCTGGCAAAGCTGGGAAAATTCATCATTCCCCTCAACCTCCAGCACAAAATCCAGATTCCCCTCCTTGATGTTCTTGGTAGCCTTCTTAAGCTTCACCAGCGGAACCGCAATGCTCCGATAGATCCACAGCCCTACGGACAATGCGGTAAAAACAAGGATGATCGTTGCGGTCAGGATCATATCCTTGGCCATCAGCTTTACCTGGCTGCTGGAAGACTGCGGCAACGAAATATCATAGACCATCTGGCTGGAATCCGAATCCTGGCTGCTGCTCTCCTGCACATGCTTCGCCTGCGTCTGGCTGAACCCGTACAGACTTGCGGAAAAAAGAAGCAGCGGCAGCAGGATGATCGCAACGAAGCCCACAATAATACGTGTTTTTAACTTCATCTGTATCTCCGTCCTTTATAAATTCACACATTCACATACACGTATTATAACATAAACTATATTCCCTATCTCTAAATTTTCTATAAAAAACCCCATCTTCCAGCATCAGTATTATTCCATTTTGTTCTAAACTATGCTATCATATTTTTGTTGTCCACCCGATACCCGGCAACGGGAGGAGGTGAGTTCTTTTGGAAATTATTATCTCTTTTCTTGTTTCCTGCATGGCAAACATAACTGCCTATTACGTTTGCAAATGGCTAGACGGCAACAAGTAGGACAACGCTAACCTAGTGGTTTCTTGTCCACTATAAAAAATTAGAAGAAGCCCCCGGTATTGGCACTACCGGGGGCTTCACTCTTTGTTCTTTTGGAACTATTACTATCTCTTTTGCCTAATGGCATTATATCATATGCATTTCTTAAAATCAATATTCCTGCCAAAAGGATATATAAATATTTTTTTGACTCTCTTACAGATACTTCTTCAGAGTCTCAACCTTGTCCAGATGCTCCCATGGAAGATCAACATCTGTACGGCCAAAATGACCATAAGCAGCAGTCTGCTTGTAGATCGGACGGCGAAGGTCAAGCATCTTGATGATACCAGCCGGACGAAGATCAAAGTTCTCACGAACGATCTCAACAAGCTTGGTTTCAGACAGCTTGCCTGTTCCGAAAGTATTCACGCTGACAGATGTCGGATGAGCAACACCGATCGCATAGGAAAGCTGGATCTCGCACTTGTCAGCAAGACCTGCTGCAACGATATTCTTTGCAACATAACGGGCAGCATAAGCAGCAGAACGGTCAACCTTTGTGCAGTCCTTACCGGAGAAAGCACCGCCGCCGTGGCGAGCGTAACCACCGTATGTATCTACAATGATCTTACGACCTGTCAGACCACTGTCACCGTGAGGTCCGCCGATAACAAAACGGCCTGTTGGGTTGATGAAGAACTTTGTATGCTCATCGACCATCTCTGCTGGAAGAATTACATCAAAAACATACTTCTTGATATCTTCATGAATCTGTTCCTGTGTTACTTCAGGATCATGCTGTGTTGAAAGGACAACAGCATCCAGACGAACCGCCTTGCCTTTCTCATCATATTCAACCGTAACCTGTGTCTTGCCGTCCGGTCTGAGGTAAGGCAGTGTACCATCTTTACGAACCTTTGTCAGCTGACGCGCCAGCTTGTGAGCCAGTGCGATCGGATATGGCATATATTCTTCTGTTTCATTGGTTGCAAAACCAAACATCATACCCTGGTCACCAGCACCGATAGCTGCGATTTCTTCTTCAGACATGGTATGCTCTTTGGCTTCAAGGGCCTTATCAACACCCATGGCAATATCTGTAGACTGTTTGTCAAGTGCCACCATAACTGCACATGTGTCAGCATCAAAGCCGTATTTACCTCTTGTATAACCAATTTCTCTGACTGTGTCTCTGACAATGTTCTGGATATCTACCTTCGCATTGCTGGTGATCTCACCCATAACCATAACAAGACCTGTTGTTGTACATGTCTCACATGCGACACGGCTCATTGGATCCTGCTCTAACATTGCATCAAGAATTGCATCGGAAATCTGGTCACAAATCTTATCCGGATGGCCTTCTGTTACAGATTCAGATGTGAATAATAACTTTTCCATTATGTCCTCCTTGTCGAATTAGTATCTCTCATAACTGCGCATTCTCTTCACAGTTACTATTTCTCTTATTGCTATTTAATCGTCATTGGTTCTGCCCTTGGCACCAAACACTGCTGTCCATGGCAAAAAAAAATCCGCTCAAAGCGGACTTGATACGATCAAATCCTCTTATTGTTCGATGTTACTCGCTCAGGTTGGCACCTTCCCACACGGGGGTTGCCGCAATATCACAGATCCTTGGTCTCCATTGCTCTGAATAAGAGAAAATATAAATTTTGTTGATTGCTTACATAGCATACATGAAAATAAGTTTAAAGTCAAGCGATGCAGCACTACAATTCCAACGATTTGTAGCCCGATCCCTCTCCTACAGAAAAAATCCCTCATTGTCATCCATACGACAATGAGAGATTCCCACTCATTCAGTGATAATTAATAAGCTGCAAGACTCATCTTGCGCATCATACGATCACGATCTGTACGGTCTTCTACGTCCACGCGTTCAATAATACCGCCCAGGCTTCGGATCTTCTCTTCAAAGTTCTCATAACCTCTCTGGATATACTGGATTTGCTCAACACATGTACAGCCTTCTGCTGCCAGTCCGGCAATAACAAGTGCTGCACCTGCCCGAAGATCCGGTGCAACAACAACTGCACCTGTATACTTATCAACACCTGTAATGAAAGCTGTATTGCCTTCAACCTTGATATTGGCACCCATCTTGGTCAGCTCGTCTGTATACTTAAATCTGTTCTCGAAAATCTTCTCTGTAACAAGGCTTGTGCCGTCAGCAAGAGAAAGACATACCGCAATCTGAGACTGCATATCTGTCGGGAATCCCGGATAAGGCATTGTCTTCACCGTTGTCGGGCTAAGTCTCTTGGTCGCTACAACACGTACGGCATCATCCAGTTCTTCAATCTCTGCCCCCATCTCGATCAGCTTCGCTGAAATAGATTCCAGATGCTTCGGAATGACATGTTTGATGGTCACATCACCCTTTGTCGCAACAGCTGCACACATAAATGTACCCGCTTCGATCTGATCCGGGATAATCTCATGATCAGCTGCTCTGAAACGATCTACGCCGATAATCTTGATCATATCTGTTCCGGCACCCTTGATGTTGGCCCCCATCTGATTCAGGAACTGCGCCACATCAACAACATGCGGTTCCTTCGCTGCATTCTCAATGATGGTCATGCCTTTGGCTCTGGATGCTGCCAGCATAATATTGATGGTTGCACCCACACTGACCACGTCAAGATAAATATGCTTGCCGTTTAACTCATCAGCAGAAGTAAATATCATGCCTCTGTCAATCCATACCTTCGCACCCAGTGCCTTGAATCCCTTCTGATGCTGGTCGATCGGTCTGCTGCCGATATTGCATCCGCCAGGCAGCGCCACACCGGCTTCCCTGTACTTGCCGAGAAGAGCGCCAATCAGATAATAGGACGCTCTGATCTTTCTGATATAGTCATTGTCTACTTCGTGTGTACGAATACCACAGCCGTTAATTGTAACTGTATGACGATCCTTCGGATTCGGATAACGGACTTCCGCACCAATGGATATAACCGCATTCAGGAAAACATTGATATCATTCACATCCGGCAAGTTCCGAATTGTCACAGTCTCATCACACATAATCGCTGCTGCCAAAATACCAAGGGCCGAATTCTTTGCTCCGCCAATCTCTACTTCGCCAACCAACGGATTCCCGCCTTTTATTAAATACTGTTCCATACTGCACCTCAAATTTAAACTGACTTGTTCTGAATTTATCTCATAAAATAACTGAATCAATATCACAATATCACTGCAGCGGACGATTCCAAAAACCATCTGCAGCCTCAAAAATTCATAAAATTCGACAAAATTTCCCATTACCGATTCTGTCTCAAAATGATTATATCACAAACTCTCTGTTTGTAAATCGCTTTTTATCTTTTTATAAAAATTTGTTAAGAATTTGTTACATTTTCCTATGATGTCTGCTGAAAAGACCTGCTTTTCCAGCAATTCCCAACACAAGTATCAGTAGTGAAATAACACTGATCGCGGCTCCTTCCACAAATCCCTGTGGTGTGTACCGCATCGTAATCTGATGTTCGCCTGCTGTCATCCAGCATCCTGTCATCGCTTCACCCACCGGCTGTATCTCTGTTTCTTCACCATCCACATAGATATGCCAGCCTTCGTCATAAGGAATCGACAGCAGCATCATACCATCCTGATTCACCTGAATACGTCCATTGACGTGGGTGCTGTCGTAATTTGTCACCTGCAGCTGTTCATCCGCCAGCTGGGCATAGGCCGAATCGAAAATATCCTGATTGAGGGCATACATCTGCAGTTTCACGTTGCCTGTTTCATATTCGCTGTCCATCGGAAAATCCAATGTCACAACCTTCCCTGCATCACACTGCCCAAGATGCACAATATGTCCCCGCTTATCAGAATAGGTCTCCGTCTTTCCGTCAATCGTCACCTTCAGCTTCTCACAATGACTGGCCTCAAAATAAATATACACATCCTGCTGCTCCGTGAAAGTCAGCTGCCAGGTCAGGCTTCCGCCGCTGCCATGCCGCTCATAATAATATTTATCCTCACCGGTACTGGTCAACATGCCATCTGTCACCTGCGGCTCTCCCGTTTCAAGCGGGATAAACATCGCTCCCTGAGTATCCGTTGCCATTCTCACAAAATCATTCTGGGTGACAAAAGGATCCCCTTCCACGATCTTCCACTGGGTAACCCCCGGATTCACCATGTAACCAAGAGCAAGATTCTGTTGGTTCTCATAAATATACTTATTCTCTGTCTGCTCACATAATGACAGATTCGACGCCCATATTTCATCATTGCTGATAATATAACGGATACCAAACATCGCATCTGTCAGAGGCGTTGCCCCTTTATAGCTGTATTTATTGCCGCTGTTGTAAAAACCGAGAGCTCCCATCAACTTCTCCTCACGATCATCCGCTGTTGATGAGAAGAATGAAAGACCATTCAGATGATGCCATGTGACATCATCCCTGCCTCTGATCTGTTCCAGTTCCATTCTGTAAAAAGTATCTTTTGCCTCGTAGCGGCTGCGGATATCTGCAACCTCCTGCCTGTCCTCTGTATAGTTCGTCCGGTTGGTGGTTCCGTTCATACACAGGCCAAAAATAGCATTGCCCGCCACTTCCACTGTCAGTACCATCAGACACAGATACTTTGGCAGGACCTTAATGCCTTTAATCGTCAATGAAGCATGTCTCCGATGGGCGATCAGCAGGATCATGTAAAGTGCCATCAGCACCCCTGTCACAATCATACTGTAAAGGGGCAGACGATCCTTCGGATACCAGAGACATACACCAAACAGCACCGCTTCTGCCGCAAAAATCCCAAGGAAAACCTTCTTATTCGTCAGCCGCAGTGACTGCCATGCATCGTAGGCCATAACAACCACCATGAAAATATAAATAAAAGAGAATCTGCCGGGCAGGTTATTCGGGAAATGGAATCCGTGCCATACATAATCAAGCACATTAATATTCAGACTCACCAGAACAAATCCTGTTACAAAAAGACGTCCGATCTTTTCCCTTAATGGAATCGTTTTGGAAACCGCATAAAAAACAACCAGCATCACAAGCAGAACGCCACAGTATATATTCGGCGCCCCTGTCAGCTGCGTCGGTTCAACCAGTGCAAACTGCTGACGAAAAATCTCCAGGAAATTCCTGTAGATCTTAAAGCTTGTCGGGGCCGATCCCTGGGAACTGTTGATCAATGTATAATACGTCGGAAAAAGATAAATGGCCGCCATTCCGCCCGCCAACACAGAGCACAGCACAAAATGAATACCGCTTCTGAGAAACTGTCTGATGCCTTCTCGCTTTCTGGAAAACCAGATAACAAAAAAGTACAAAACAACAAAAATGCAGATCATAATGGCCATATAGTAATTGCAGAAAATAGCAAGTCCCATACTGACTGCATACATCCGACCGTCTCTGTCATTGATCAGCTTCTCAACACCCATAAGAATGATCGGAAACAGGACAATGCTGTCTAGCCACATCACATTCCAGTTATAAGCGATGCTGAATCCACCAAGGGCATAAAACGATGCAAACACAACCGTCGAATAATCATTTCTTCCGGTTCTTCTCCGCAGATAGCGATAAGCCGTCCATCCTGACAGACAGATCTTCAGCACGATCAGCGTCTCAAAGGCCTCTATCATCATCGAGGCCGGGAACAAGGCAATCAGAAAATTCAGCGGACTTGCCAGATAATAAGCCTGAACCGCTATAAAATTAAATCCCAGACTGCCGTGCCATGAATAAAGGAAACTTTCACCATGCCAGATCTTATCATGAAATTCAGAGAAAAACGGTACATACTGATGATAAGAGTCAATGATCATCGTTGCCTGATTGCCGAAAGGGAAAACGCCCATGGCAATATAAGCGATCAGTATCGCCGTCAACGGCAGAAGCATCGCCAGCGCACCGTAAAAATGCGGATTCTTTGGCCAATCTCTGAAATTTCTCTCCCTCTTTCTGTAACTGTTATGTCTCTTTTTTGATATTCTATTCTTCATATAATTTGGCACAGGCTTTCAGTAAATTTTTTATATTATCAATGGCCTTTTCAATCCGACATCCGCTGACATCTGCAACGACATCTGCATACTTTTCATAAAGAGGCGTTCTTTCATTATATAAATCCAAAAGTGTCGATCCGTTTCGAATCACAACACCTCTCTGATGAAGGTCGCCCAAGCGCTGATGCAATGATTCATAATCTGTTTTGATATAAACAATAACGCCATGCTCTGACATATGTTTCAGGGCTTCATCGCAATAGCAGACACTGCCTCCTGTTGAAATAACCGTTTTCTTCACATTAATATCTCTGTTCACTTGGTTTTCAATCTGTAAAAAGCCTTCAATTCCATGCTTCTCAATCAAATGTTCCAGAATATCTCCCTCCTGATTCTGGATCAGAAGATCCGAATCCACAAAATCGTATCCGAAAATCTTGGCGATTACCACGCCGATGGTACTCTTTCCAGCCCCCGGCATACCTATAAAAACAATATTTTTCATTAAAGTCTTTCTCCCAATCTATAAAATTCAAATTCGATGCATGCATGTGTATACAGCATTTATTACAACAACCACCATTCTAACACCGGCCGTACAAAATCTCAACGTAAAAATGTCGTGGACGGACAATCTTTATTCCTATATAATAAAGATAAATATCAACTTTATCAAAAGCATCTTATATCTTACGTATAACATACCCTATAATTGTGGAAAAAAGGTGAAAATTATCATGAAAAAAATTATTTTTCATATAGATGTGAACAGCGCCTATTTAAGCTGGACAGCCATCAAACTGCTCCGTGACGGCAGTGAAACAGATCTCCGGAAGATTCCGGCTATTGTAGGCGGTGATATGTCCAAACGGCATGGCGTTGTCCTGGCCAAATCCATAGCTGCAGCCAGATACGGCATCCGCACCGGAGAACCGATCACCGATGCCCTGAGAAAATGTGCCAATCTGACCATTGTACCGCCGGAACATCATTACTACAGCCAGTGCAGCCGTCAGCTGCTTGATCTGCTGCATCATTATACTTCCGCCATCAGTCAGTACAGTATTGATGAATGTTTTGCCGAATATGTCCCGATCCCCGGAGATAACGGGGACCCTGTCAGGGCAGCCCATATGATCAAAGATACAATTCGTGACAGATTGGGCTTCACTGTGAATATCGGCATCTCCACCAACCGCCTGCTGGCAAAGATGGCTTCTGATTTTGAAAAACCGGACAAAGTTCACACCCTTTTCCCCGAAGAAGTCCCAGTGAAAATGTGGCCTCTTCCAGTCAGGGATCTCTTCATGGTCGGCCACGCTTCCGCTGCAAAACTGGAACTGCTGGGTATCAAAACCATCGGCGATCTGGCCAAAATGGATCCGGCACTCATAGAAGCCCATCTGAAAAGTCATGGCCGTACCATCTGGGAATACGCCAACGGTATCGAATCTGTCCACATTGACGAGCGGACCAAAACGGATACCTCCAACAAAGGCATCGGCAATTCCACAACCCTGTCAGCAGACGTGACCACAGAAGAAGCCGCCCGCAAAGTGCTGCTGGAACTGTCAGAATCCGTTGCCGGCCGACTGCGCAAAGCCGGTTTTCTGGCCGGTATGGTCAGCGTTGAAATCCGCTACAACACATTTGAGAATGTTTCTCATCAAATGCAACTTCTCTCACCTTCCCAGGCCACACAGGTCTTCTATGAAGCTGCCGGGCAGCTTTTTCATGAACTCTGGAACGGTACCCCTGTGCGGCTTCTCGGCATCCGTACTTCCAAACTCAGTGACTGCCAGGTGCGTCAGATGAATCTCTTTGATTATGTCCGGAATGACAAGCAGGAAAAGCTGGATCAGGCCCTGGACAGCATCCGGCAGAAATATGGCAGCAAGGCCGTCATGCGGGGCAGTTTCCTCGAAGAAAAGAGGCCGCCAAAAGCGACCCCTTACGATTGATTTTTATTCTTTTAGCGCTGTCCTCTGGAACTGTCCAGCATATATAAAAGCGCATTGCAGATGGCGGCGGCAATATTGCTTCCGCCCTTTCTGCCCCTTGCAACAATATACGGTACCCCCGCCGTCATAATCAGTTCTTTGGCCTGTACCACATTGACAAAGCCCACAGGCACACCAATGATCAGTTCCGGTCGGATACGGCCCTCCTGAATCATCTCATAGAGCTGGATCAAGGCTGTCGGCGCATTGCCGATGGCAAAAACCAACGGCCTGTCAAGCTTTGCGGCCTTTTCCATACTGGCTACAGCTCGGGTTGTACCGTTCTTTTTCGCTGTCTCTGCCACATCCGGATCCGACATAAAACAGCAGACCTCGCCGCCAAATTCTGCCATCACTTTCTTGTTGATGCCTGATTTCCCCATCTGTGTATCAGTCACGATATAAGCCCCTTTGCGTAGCGCATCCAACGCTTTCTCCACCGCATGCTCAGAAAAGCACAACGAATCAGCATATTCAAAATCCGCACTGGTATGAATGGCCCGCTTAATAATCGGCTCCTGAAGCGGATCAAATACCCGGTCTCCCAGTTCTTCTGTGATGATCTCAAAACTGCGCTTCTCAATCTCTGCCGGCAATACATTCTCAAGTTCTATCTTCATGCCAGTCCCTCCTCCAATATCTGATAAATCTTTGCCATATCCATGCTCTCCCTGAGTCCCTCTGCCAGTTTATCATACTGCTGCTCTTTATAGACTTTCTCATCAATCCAGGATACCGCTTCCTCCGGCAGCCCTTTCTTCTGACAAAGCAGCCTAAGCAGTGCTTTCTGCATCTCCACAGAGTCAAAAAGGCCATGCACATAGCTGCCGGCCGCATTCTGATACTGGCAGCCGTTAGCCATCGCTTCATCAACATGCTGCGTACCGACTGTTTCTGCTATTGCAGAAAATACAGTGCCCCCAGGTTCATAGGTTGTCTCACCCATATGAATCTCATAGCCTTCAAAAGCCGTGCAGGATAACAACTGCCACGGTCCATGTAATGTTCCCGTCTTTCCGGAAACTCTGGTTCTCGTCTTGGCCTTCTCAAACACCGTATGTACCGGCAGCAATTCCATGCCGCGCATACTGCCGCCTTCCTCCACGCCATCTGGGTCTTCCAGCGTCAGACCAAGCATCTGATAACCGCCGCAAATGC
>OLPG01003310.1_pt1 | contig 10117 bp, 9 predicted proteins | sample 1672311 | NCBI WGS metagenome assembly OLPG01 (sample SAMEA3136670, study PRJEB25190) | human gut metagenome | biome: human gut; feature: human-associated habitat; material: faeces | place: Austria | collected 2013
CCTAAAAACACCCCCGAGCCTATAACTCAGGGGTGTTTTGCTACTATTTCTCCAGTTCCGATACTTTTTGCTGGTAGAGTTTCATTAACTCAGCAACACAGGCGCTTTCGCTGGTTCTTGCGGCAGTTCCTTTTATGAATCCGTAAGCGTCCATAACGGCGCGGTCGTTGGCTTGATGGGCTTTGCGGAGTTCCGGCGGCATGGTCAATTCATCATACAGGTCGGCAAGGCTGCTGTCCGGGTAAAGAGCGCGTGCGTCCAGAATCGCTTGTGCGGTTTGTTCGATTTTGGCTTTTTGCTGTTCGGTTGGTGCAGGCCACGGGAAGTTGTTGTAGACAATATTAACAGAATATGTAAAATCAGACTTTAATCTTCCAGCAAATGCCCGAACCCAAGCGTTATGGCAGTTAGACATCATAATGCCGAAAATAAACAAATTAGAATCAGGCATTATTAGAAGTTTGTCGCTTGCAATGATTTCGTGCGAATAAAATCCGAAAGGAATATACTTCCGTTTTCCAGACGAAACCTGCGGACCGACCAACATCATACCAGTTTGAGGTTGAGTTATTGTAAAAAATAAGGTTGGGGTATCAGCCTTTTGCACAGTAGCTTTTGCGGAACTTGATAGTCGTGATTGCCGTACTGCTTCTACTCTTTTTCTAACTAAGGGCATCTTTGCTAAATCACTCGGACTAGCACCAACTAACCATAAGCAATATCGTTCTTGATTCCGAAGAAAATCGACACCGCCAGAGTATTTCCGAATATATTTTTCTGCCAGAGGTTCAGACTTAATTAGAAAATCTTTTTCCTCTCTCGATAAAATCAAATTTCCGCCATCACTCGGCTTACTGCCATGAATGATACGAGGCATTTTACACAGATTAGTAGCACGACTTTCGATAAATACATTAGGAGCATCAATCAAATAAGGGTTTATGTTTTCATATTCGCCTGTCAATCCATTATCATACACGATTTTGCTTTTGCTTTTGGAGTTCTTTATTGAAAAGCCAATGATAACAACATGAACATGAGCTTTTGAGGATGCTTCGCTTTCCCAAATGAAGGTTTTATATGCAAAATCGATTTCAATGTTGAATCTTTCTATAAGCGTCCCCCAGATAGGAGCAACTTGCTCTCCTTGGGTGATGCTGTTTGTAGATACGAATGCACAACAAATAGGAGTCCCCTTAATCATGTCACAAGCCTTATAATACCAACCAGCAACATAATCAAGGCTATTAGAAAGTTTTATCTTTCCGTATAGGCTGGATACGTCTTGTTTTTGTGAAGCAGAGCAGTACGACGCCCCCACAAACGGCGGGTTTCCCATTATATAATTCAGCTTATCCTTGGGCACCACGCTCTCCCAATCCACCTGCAGGGCGTTGCCCTCTACGATGAATGCGTTCGTTTTCAGCGGCAGAAATTCCAGCGGGACGAGCAGAATTTTCTCCGTCTCTTTCATCATCTGGCTTTCGGCAATCCAAAGTGCAGTTTTTGCAACCGTCACGGCAAAGTCATTGATTTCGATGCCGTAAAACTGGCTGATGGAAACCTGTATCGGGCTTTCGCTGGCGGAATACATCGTGACCTGACCGTGGGAGAGTTCCACCAAAACCTTGTTTTCCAAGCGGCGCAGGCTCAAATAGGTTTCGGTCAAAAAGTTTCCGCTGCCGCACGCGGGGTCTAAGAATGTGAGCGATGCCAGCTTGCGTTGGAACACCCGCAGTTTTGCCGTTCTGGTTCGTTCCACGGGATTGGCGCAAATTTCGTCAAGCTCGCCCTTTAGTTCGTCCAAAAACAGCGGGTCAATAACCTTGTGGATATTTTCAATGCTGGTATAGTGCATACCGCCGCTGCGGCGGGTTTCGGGGTTCAGGGTGCTTTCAAACACCGCGCCGAAAATCGTGGGGCTGATTTCCGCCCAGTTGAAATCCTCGCTGGCTTTGTTCAGCAGCAAATTGCGGATTTCATCGGTAAAGGGCGGTATCTCTATATTTTCATCACTGAACAAGCCGCCGTTGACATAAGGGAACGCGGCCAACTCCGGGTTATCGTCCTGCAGATAGGGGTCGCGGTCTTGCGGCTTGGTGTCCAGCACGCGAAACAGTTCCACCAACGCCTTGCGCATACCGCGCGTGTCGAACGCAGCCAGATAATCGTGGAACATACCGTGCCGACCAAAAATCCCCGCGTCCTCGGCGTACAGGCAGAACACCAGCCGCACACACAGCTTGTTCAGACTTTTCAGCGATTGTTCGGCCTGCGGATTTGCATATTGTTTGTATAGTGCGTCATACAGAAGCCCTACAATTTCACCAGCGGCAATGGAAACTTCCATCTCACGCTTGAGGTGTTCGCTGCCGGTGTCCACCAGAAATTGCAGACGATAGTATTCTTTTTCGAGGTTTTCCAGCTCGATAATTTCCGGCTCGCCACCGGGGCGCTCCATATCATAGACATAGAACTGCGCGAAATTGCAGGTCACGACCCAACGCGGGTGCTGGGAAAGAGGCAATTCTGTGATATAACGCTTTGCCTGTTGGAACGGCGTCAGCATCGTGCCGTCTGATTGCTTGATGGGCTTGTTCAGGTCTTTGCCAAGGCCCTTTTGCTCAATCAGCACTTTGGTGGACGGAATCGCGCCATCGATAAAGCTGGTGTGGTCGAGGTGAACCTGTTCCTCAAATGTAATGAACTGTTCCGGCTGTTCCACGCCATAGACATCACGCAAGAGAGAAAGCCAAAAGGATTGACTTTCCCCTTTTTCGTAGCCTTTGCCTTTCCAGTAGGCGGCAAAATTCTTTGCGGCTTGTTGTTGCTGCGCAGCGGTCATAGCGGTCACCTCATAACATGAAAGTTATCTTTATCATAACATAAAGCCTAGTTTACGGCAATTATGTTTAATAGAAAAGTGGGCCGCAAAATGTTCCACATGGAACATTTTAGCGTGTGCTTTTTTATAATTAGCAACAGGAACTTCGATGCTTACAGTTTTAGTAAATACTCATACATAAAAAAGGGAGATGCACCGGGTGTGGTGCAGCCCCCTTTTTATCAATATTATTCCCCGTTCTCCACCGTGACGTCGCAATACCCTTCCGGGTAGTCGCTCAGGGTGGAGGTCGCCCGGATGTAGGTGTATCCGGGGCCGACCGCGGTTACCAGGCCGTTTTCGTCTACGGTGGCAACGCCCCGGGTGTCGGTGGTCCAGCGCAGGGCCGTGTACAGGTCTGCGTCGGCCGGCTCAAACTCCGCCGAAAGCTGGACGGTCTCCCCCGGCTTCAGCCGGATCTCCTTAATGTTTAGATGAATCTCCTCCGGGATGCGCACCACAGTGACCGTGGCGGTGGCCGTCTTGCCACTGCATGTGGCGGTCAGGGTCGTGGTCCCGTAGGCCACCGGAACTAGCCACTGCCCGTCCAGCTTGGCGATGCTTTCATCCGCGATTTGGTAGGTCACCGGCTCGCGGCCGGTGGCATCCTCCGGCACAAAGCGGCAGAGGATGCTGGCATGGCTGGACGGATAATGGGAGATTCGCTCGGTGCCGTCATAATCCAAAACGATCTCGGTGCGCTCGTCAAGGTACAGCACAATGTCGTTTAGAATAAGCTCCCGCAGCGGGTTGGTCACCTGCACGGTGCAGCTGGCGGTCAGGTCGCCGCTGGCGTCCGTCAGGGTCAGGGTGGTCTCACCGCCGTGCAGCCCAGTGACGACGCCCTGGCTGTTCACGGTGGCAATGTTCTCGTCCCCGGTCTGCCAGGTCCAGTGGTTGGCATCCACCGCAGTTTGGATCGCGGTGTCTGAAGCTTTGCCCGCGGTCTCGTACTGCACGGCGGCTTCGGCGGTTTCCCCGGCCTGCACGGTGACCGGCTGTAGGCTGATGCCGGTCAGCTCCGCTTTGCCGCAGGCCGTCAGCAAAAGAAGGGCCAGAGCCGGTAAAAATGCACGGTATTTCATAAATCTTCGCCTAAAATCAGCTTTTCTTTCAGCAGGGTCACCGGCGGCTGGCCGGGGGCGCTGGCGGCGGACAGCGTGCCAAAAGTGGCCGCGCTGCCAAACGCGCCGCCGCAGTAGCGGGTCACGGCGCCGTCGCGGCCCATACTCATAGTAATAAGGGCTTTGCCCGGGCGCTGGGCGGCCGCCTGAGCCGTAGCCAACAGTAGGCGGGCAGCGTCGGCGCGGTTGCGGGGCATGACGGCCAGCTTGGCAATGTCTGCGCCCAGATCCAGCATGCCCACCAGTGTGTCAGTCATGACGCCTGTGTCGGGAGTGGAACCAAAGTGGTGCTCGCTGAACAGCGCCGAAACACCCGCTCGGTGGGCGGCGTCCCGCAGCTCCTCGGTCAGGGTTTTGTCCGCCAGCCATTCAATGTCCAGTGCGTCTGCACTGCCCTGCGCCAAAAGTGCCTGGCAGGCTTCGCCGTACTCGGTGGGGGTCAGGTCGACTTCACCGCCCTCCCGCGCTGTGCGGATGGTCACGATGAGCGGTTTCGTTATGGCGGCGCGCACCTGGGCCAAAGCCGTCGGCCAATCCTGCCGGGGCAGCGGGTCCAGGCGCAGCTCCACCAGGTCAGCGGCGTCGGCACGCTGCGCAGCGGCGGCCTGGGCGGTCAGCTCCGGCAGAGTGCGGGCAAACAGCGGGACGATAATTTTGGGAGCTTCGGCGTGCAGTTCGATCATAAGGCACTCCTTTTGTTGGCAGCAATACTTTGCCTGCATTTTACCACATTTTTTGGGTTTTGTACAACAGCTTTCGCTTGCGATACCCGCCGCCCCGCGCTACAATAATCTGTATAAATGGAGGGTGCGCTTATGAACACAAAACTGCCGGAAAATTCGTTGATTTTGCTGGAGGGTGGCTCGCTGCGCGGGCTGTATACCGCCGGCGCGCTGGATATTTTGATGGAGCATGACCTGTACTTCCCCGCCGTGGTGGGGGTGTCGGCCGGGGCACTGAACGCCTATAACTATGTGGCCCACCAGCCTGGCCGCGCGGCCAGCATCAACCTGCGCTACCGCCACGACCGGCGGTACTTTGGCCCGCTGGCGGCAGTGAAAGGCGGCAGCTTGTTCGGCTTGAACTTTTTGCTGAATGACATTGAAAAGGAAGTCCCCTTTGACGAGGATATGTTTAAAAACGGCGGCCAGCGAATGTTTGCCGTGGCCACTTGCGTGGAGACCGGCAAGGCAGTCTACTTTGAAAAAGACCAGCCAGGTTTGGACTTTAAGCAGGCGGTCAAGGCTTCGGCCAGTTTGCCGCTGGCATCGGTGCCGGTCAAGATCGACGGCCACAGCTACCTGGACGGCGGCTGCGCCTGCCCCATCCCCATCAACTGGGCGCTGCGCCAGGGCTTTGACAAGATCGTCATCGTGGCCACGCGGGAGAAAGGTTTCCGAAAAAAGCAGCCCAGCCAGCGCATGGTGGACCTGTATGATGATTTTTATGGCGATAAACCGTTGTTCCTGGCTACGCTGCTGACCCAGGAGATGCGCTACAACGCTTTGCTGGACCAGATCGATGCGCTGGAAGACGAGGGACGCATCTGCGTTATCCGCCCCGATGAGCCGGTAGGCATCGGCCGCTTCGAGGGCAGTACCGAGAAGCTGACGGAACTCTACATCCGCGGTTACAAGGAAATGCAGCAAAAATTGGACGGTATGATGGAGTATTTGGAAAAATAGTGACCACTCCCCTTTTGCAGCCTGAGCGATTGAAATAAAAACGCTCCCGGCGGCGGACCTGTGCATGCGATGCGGTCCTGCCTGCAGGGAGCGTTTTGAATTTTGGTTTTAGATGTGCCTTTTCAAAAAGTCTGTCACGGCCTTGGTGTAGGCGGGTGTGTCGTAGTAGTAGGACATGGCGTGGGTGGCACCGGGAATGACGAGCAGCTCTTTCTCGCTGGCGCAAGCGTCGTAGTTTTCGCGGCTCATGCTGCAGGGCACAAAGTCGTCCGCGCTGCCGTGGATGAAGAGAATCGGAACCTTGCTTTGCGCCACGGCCTTGCGGCAATCCACGGTATCGGGGTCAAAGCGGCCGAAGATCTTGGCACCAACTTTGCCGACGGCATAGCCAGGCCCCACCGGCACGTGCGGCAGGTACTTGGGCAGACAGGCGCGGCAGATGTCCCGGATGCTGGAGTAGCCGCAATCCGCGATGATGCCGTGAACGCTGTCCGGAAGGTCCAGCCCGCTGGCCAGCAGAACGGTGGCTGCGCCCATCGAGACGCCCATTAAAAAGATGGGAACCTTGCCGCTGGACCGCACTGAAGCCCAGTACGCCCAGGCGCGGGCATCGTAGCGCTCCTGCGCGCCCATGGTGATGGTGTAGCTGTCACTGCGCCCGTGGGCACGCTGGTCCGGCATCAGCAGGTTGTAGCCCAGCTTTTTGCATAGCACGATCAGCCCCATCGTGTCGCGCATCGCAGTGGCACGGTAGCCGTGCATGATGATGGCGATCGGCGCGTCGTCGGCCTCGTGGCAGTACCGAGCCGACAGCGAAGTACCGTCATCGGCGGTGATATGTACATAGTCGCAGGGCAGGCTGTCCACAAACTCCACGTTTTCGCGGATCTGCGGCAAAAAGCGAGAACCCTGCGCCCACTCCTCTGCCGTGGGAATATCCAGCTTCGGCCGCTGGAAAAAAGCCAGGTGGTAGATGCCATAGGCAGCGCCCAGGCCTGCCGCCGCAGCAGCGGTAAGGGCAGCGGCAACACGTTTCATAGGTTTGTGCACCTCACTTTGTTTAGATTATGCTCCCATGATTCCACGATAGCTTCACCTCCCGAAAAAATGTTTTCCTTTTTTTAAAAAACAGTTCCGATTTACACCCCGGTTTTCTCCTATTAGTGAAAGGGTAATCTAAACGCGAGTTACTAAGGTTACTGTCATAAAACACAAAGGACAGAAAGGAGAAAAAGAATATGGAAAACAAACAGAAAGACACGGTTGGCTTACAGCTAACGAAACTAAACACATTATATCAAAAACCAACCAATCACGCAAGGAGGAAGCCTATGGAGCAAACGAAACAGGAACAGTTTATCACCAACTGTGCCATCTATGGCTATAAGAAAGACCCGGAGAACAAATACCACTGGCTGATTGACGAGGAAGCGGCTGCCGTGGTGCGACGCATCTTCCAACTGACCATTGAGGGCAAAGGCCCCTATGATATTGCCCGTACGGTATGGAGGTCAACCATTACGGCATGGCCCTCTTCCCATTTCACAATGACCGGCACTCCAGCCTGTATGTGGCAGACGACCACCATGCTGATTGCAGCACTGCTGTATGATCGAAAATTTGAGTAATCTTTTATAACAAGCGTCTCAGCCGATGTCTGTCTGAACATTGGCTGAGACGTTCTTTTTATTGATGTGCATGGTCATAGAGGAGCTGAATATCATCCGGCAGATGGTCTGGAAGCAGGCTCTTGATCCGATCCTCGCTGCCGTCCTGAATCGCCTGATCATAATACCAGCATTTGAATCGGAGCATTGTGTACCACCTTTTTGTTTTGACATGACATTTGACATTCCACGGGCGTAGCACCCGTGGAATGTCAAACCGAAGTCTGACAAAATGTGTGGGGCGGTGAAGATAGCCGTCCTTACGGAGGAAAGAACAGCTATATTCACCGCCCCACTGGCAGTTATTCTGATGGTGGTCGAACAACTGGTGGTGGGGCAGGCTTCATTACTCTACAACCTCGTAGTCGGTGAGGTTGATTTTTCCGAAGCTGTTGTGGACTTCCATGTCGAGGATGTGACCGGGAACGTCTGCGATATTGCCGCCGAGGTCAGCGATAATCTGGCCCATCTGGTCAGGCGTTGCGCGAACGACGGTCGTAATCTGACCGTATGCGTCCTTGCTGTTTTTCAGCGTGTGCAGACGATACACGTCATAGTGCTGGACGGTGTTCGCGTTTTTGCCCGTAGTGGGAGTAAAGTCGCCAACTGCGTGTTCGATACCTACGATTTCGTACTTCATTTTTGTACCCTTGCTTTCTTTTTCCGGGGTGTTTTTACTGCCCCTGTTTTGTGAACCAACTCGGTTTTTGTTGGTGACATAAGAGTACAACTTTTTACAAAGAGAACGCCCCAAAGAAAAGGGTGGAAATTTTTACAAACTTGATGTATGATGAAAGCAAATACGGCAAGGAAGTGTATGTATGCTGAAAGTTTTGATTGCGGATGACGAGCCGCGCGTCGGGCAGTTGGTCAAGCATCTGATCCATTGGGAAGAACTGGGGCTTAGCTTTGTGGATATCTGCCGGGACGGGCGTACCGCATTAGAACGCATTGAGCAGGAACAGCCGGAAGTCGTTATTACCGACATCCGTATGCCGGTTCTGACCGGGCTGGAGCTTGTGCAGCAGGTGTCGGAGCGGTTTCCGCAGACACGGTTTGTGGTGATTAGCGGTTACCGCTATTTTGAGTATGCGCAAAAGGCTCTGAAATACGGCGTGGAGGATTACCTGCTCAAACCCATTGACGAGGAGGAGCTGAACCGAACGCTGAAAAAAATCTGTGATGCGCTGCAAACCACCGCAGTACACCGCGCACAGATGGAAAAATACGAAAAGAACTACGAGAACAGCCAAAAGTTGCTTTCGCGGGATGTTATGGCGCGCCTAAAGGAGGGGTACAGCTTTGCCGGACTGCCGGAATTCAATGCGGCTGCCGGGGTGGAGTTTACTGGGGACTGCTTTATGGCGGTGGTCTTGCGTGTAAACTCCAGTCTTTTGCAGCAGGCATCGGCAGAGGAGGAACGATTGGTCACTGAAAAAGTACATGCGAACATCAAAAAAAATCTTGGCAGGCAGATGTATATCAGTTGCACAGACGGACACACCACAACGTTGCTGTTGAATTTTGACAGCGAGGCATACGCAAAAACAGACGAGGCGCTGCACACCTGCCGGGAAAGTTGCCGCAGCTACATGAACAACTACGCCAATTACACAGTATCCATGGGGCAGAGCGAGCGCTGCACCGAGGTGGCGCAAATCGGGGCGCTGCTGCAGCAGGCGGAGCGAGCAGAATGCCGTAAGCTGTTTGAGGGCAGCGGTATGTGCCTGAAATACCAGGCGGAGGAACGGACGGACGCCGCACGCAAGGCGTGGCAGAATAAGGTACGCATACTGCTGGAAAACGGTATGGAGCCGATGCAAAAAACGGCGCTGCAGGAGGCAGTGGATGCGATTTTTGACAGTGCCGGTGCGGCGGGGCTGGCAGCGTGGGAATACTTTGACACCGCCGACCAATGCCTGCGGGATTTCTGTGCGTGGAGCTTAGGGCATGGCATGGAGATGCGCCAGGACTGGGTGGACAGCAAAAGGGAGGAAGTGCGCAGCGCTGCCTCGGTGCATCAGCTGGCGCAGTGGCTGGCAGCTACGCTTTGCGACAAGCAGGAAGAACTGTACGCCCAGCGCATCCACACCGAGGAATACCCCATCCGCCTTGCCACAGAGTATATGAAGAAGCACTACGCAGACAAAATTACGCTGGAGGAAGTCGCCGCGCACAGCGGGTTTAACCCGACCTATTTCTCAGAAAAATTCAAGGAAAAAACCGGCAAAAACTTTACCGATTCCCTGACCGAGATCCGTATGGAAGCTGCCAAGGAGCTGCTGCGGGACAGCCGCAAGACAATTGGACAAATCGGCGATGCTGTGGGCTATAAGGATGCTAAGTATTTCAGCCAGCAGTTTACCAAGTGCGTGGGAATGAAACCCACCGAATATCGGAAACTTTACTATTAAAGGCAGGGGTTCGGTTATGAAATACAAGAATGCGGCCAGCGCCTGTGCCGCTGCGGGCTGCCTGTTTGTTCTGCTTGCCGTGGTGTGCGGCGGGGCTGCCAAGTGGTTATCCATGGCGGCGGCTTTGGTGTGCCTTGGGTATCTGGCGGTGCAGTACGCACACTGCGCGGCAGATATGGACGCCCTGCGCAGACAAAGCGGCGAAAAAATGCTGCACCCCTTGGGCAGGGAATTGGCAGACGCCTTAGAAAAACGGGAGATTTCCCAGCGGGAAGCATACACGGCGGCGGTATCCAGCAGCCAATCGAAAATCAACGCGCTGCAAAATCAAATCAACCCGCAT
>OLPG01003316.1_pt1 | contig 10104 bp, 8 predicted proteins | sample 1672311 | NCBI WGS metagenome assembly OLPG01 (sample SAMEA3136670, study PRJEB25190) | human gut metagenome | biome: human gut; feature: human-associated habitat; material: faeces | place: Austria | collected 2013
CTTTGAAAGGCAAGAAATACCTTTACATCAAAATCTTTTATCTCTTCGATCATCATCTGCACCGCCGATTGCTTATCAAAAGCCTTGCGGTACGGACGGTCTGAAGTCAGTGCTGCATATACATCACAGACTCTCAGGATCCTGGCGCCCAGAGGAATACTGTCACCGGACAGATTGGATGGATATCCACTTCCGTCATAATTCTCATGGTGATAAAGGATACTCTGAAGAACTGTTTCCGAATAATCCTGATCTTTCAGTTCTTCATAACCAAGTGTCGAATGCATCCTGACATATTTCAGTTCCTCGATCAGAAGCGGATCGTTTTCCTGTCCGTTAATGTATCCTGTAAGTTTCAGTTTGCCAATATCATGAAGTATTCCTGCAATGGCAAGCTGATAACAGAACTCCTCATCCTGCCCCAGCTCCTTCGCTACCGCATACGCAAGATTACTGACCGCAATTCCGTGATTCAGTTCGGCAGACAGATCAAATTCCAGAAGCCTGTCCGGGGACTTTATCTCTTCTTCTTGTGTCATTTCCAACGTATATACCTCCTGCCTAGAGCCATTTCTGTATTCCTGCACGTTTTCTTTCTATCATTTCATCGATACGGGAAATATAATTAGTTACGTCTTTGACATTCTCTGCACGCTCGATGCGTCTGCCATGGTCAAAGACCAGTTTGGATGAGCCGCCTGCGCCAAGGGCAATGATCGGCTGTTTTTCTTCCATAATTAGTATATTGTAAATCCCGGCTTTGTCAACCTTTGCATAGCCTACATTTTCAAAATTTCCTTTCATATTCTTCTGACGGTACAGATAGTAAGGTCCCATTTCCATGGAATATGCAGTCTGCTGTGTCAGATCCATGATCTCCTGGTTATTTTCAAATGTCATCTCCTGATATTTGTCCTTAAACATATTCAGGCGTGCTGCACGCTTCACAGCCAGAGAATGTACGGTAAGGCTGTCCGGGGAAAGCTCTTTTACTTTCTCCAATGTGTATTTCACCTTGGAAATATCCTCTCCAGGCAGTCCTACAATGAGATCCATGTTAATATTGTTATAATTCAGCTCTCTGGCAAGATGGAAAGCTTCTATGGTCTGTGCCACAGTATGACGTCTTCCAATGATTTCCAGAGTATCCTGATTCATGGTCTGGGGATTAACAGAAATTCTGGTCACAGGAAATTCTTTGATCGTCTCAAGCTTCTCCCTTGTAATACTGTCTGGTCTGCCAGCTTCAATGGTAAATTCTACAAGTCCATCAAAACCAAAGGACTCTCCCAGCTGTTCAAGAAGCCTTTTCAGCTGATACGGCTCTAACGTGGTAGGTGTGCCTCCGCCGATATAAATCGTATCCAGCTTGTAGTTCTTCATCATCCTGGCCGTTTCGCGAATTTCCAGACATAAAGCATCCAGATATTCATCTACTCTTTTTGCCCAGAGCTTCAAAGGGTAGGAGCTGAAGGAACAATACAGACAGATACTTGGACAAAAGGGAATACCTACATATAAGCTGTAACCATGCTCATAATCAATATCCTGAAGAAGTGCCCGCTCCCTGTTTGCTATGGTGATGGCAAGAGCAGTTTTCTTTGCGCTTACCAGGTAACGCTCCCGCATTTCCTGTGCAATCTCGGTATTTTTCATACCACTCTCGATCATCCCCATGGCAAGCTTGGCCGGACGAATTCCCGTAAGATTCCCCCATGGAAGGGTTCTGCCGGTAAGCTTCACCAGAACATTGTACAGTGCATATTTCAGACTGTCCTTGTTGGCTTTACGAAGCTCATGGGCATCCCTGAGTTTCTCATGAGTTTCCTGACTGGAATCCCCGTCTGCCCCCCGGATCACCTCTGCGCTGGCAACACCTTTTTGATCCTTCGTCTCATATTTTATAACAAAATTGTCATTATCTTTTTTCACAGTAAAGAAGATATCGTACTCCTCTTCGTCTTTTTCGTAGAGGCTGTGGATATCTCCTTCCGGATAAAACGCTTTTATTAATTCATATACATCATGCTCGAAATCCCTGTCAAGCAGCAGGATTCCTATTTTACACAAATGGATTGTACCTCTTTTCGTAGCCGATTGTTGTGGAAGTATCATGTCCCGGATACACACTGGTGTCATCCGGCAGAGCGGCCAACAGTCTGTGCAGGCTGTCCCGGATCTGGCTGGCACTTCCTCCCGGAAAATCTGTCCTGCCTACAGAGCCGCAGAACAGAGTATCTCCGCTGAACAGAACGCCTTCCTCTTTCAGATAATAGCAGCAGCTTCCCTTGGTATGTCCCGGCGTAGCAAAGGCTTCAAACTTCATGCCTGCCAGCTCCAGCACATCACCGTCATGTACAAGGTGGTCCGCAGGCTCATTTTTCAATTCTTCACCGATAAAGAAGGAAAGGTTTCTGTTCGGCTGTGTCAGGCAGTCGGCATCATCCTCACCGATATATACCGGCGCACCAGTAGCCTTGCGCAGCTCTGCCAGCGCACCGATATGGTCGCTGTGGCCGTGAGTCAGCACAATAGCGACAACCTTGGCTTTGGCCTGCTCAATCATTCTCTTGATGGTCGGGTAATCTCCGCCCGGATCAAAAATAACGCCTTCACCGATAGCTTCATTTACGGCAAAATAACAGTTGGTAGCAAGCATACCTGCTTCAACATGATAAATCTTCATTCTTCAACCTCCGTTGATAAATCTATGCACAATATAATTATAACAGCTTCGTGCTGTCCAGCAAAATAGTTACCGGACCGTTGTTCACGAGCTCTACCAGCATATGCGCGCGAAAGATGCCTGTTTCTACCGTCAAGCCTGCATTACGGCAGCCTTCGACAAAGCGCTCGTAATAAGCGTTAGCCACATCCGGTGCCGCAGCCGCCGTAAAGGAAGGACGCTTGCCGTGGCGGCAGTCACCGCACAGGGTAAACTGGGAAACCGCCAGAATCGCACCGCCTACATCCTTCACCGACAGGTTCATCTTGCCTGCTTCATCCTCAAAAATGCGCATACCGCACACCTTGTCGATAATATAGGCCAGATCCTTATCGGTATCGCCCTCGGCCACACCAAGAAGCACCAGAAGGCCCTTCTGCACCTCACCGGTAATCTTTTCATCTACAGTAACACTGGCGCGGTCTACACGCTGCACAACTGCTCTCATTTCTTCTTGCCTCCGCTGCCGTTCGCCGTAGAAATCAGGCGTTCAACAGAATAAACACCCTTCATGCGGCGGATACGGTTCATAAAATATTCCAGCTGCTCCAGGCTCATGATATCAAGTCCCATGTGCATGGTAGCAATTTTATTTTTATCTGTATGACATGCAAGCGAGAAAATATTAATCTTCGTTTCGCTAGTCACATTCATAATATCGCTCATCAGTCCGGTTCTGTCTACGGACGTAATCACGATGTTAACCTTATAGACATCATCAATGCCTACATCCCAGGCAACCTCAATTAAGCGACGCTGCTCCTCGGGATTATTGGTCAGGATATTAGGGCAGTCCGCACGGTGTACGGAAATACCGCTGCCGCGTGTAATATAGCCGATAACCGGGTCGCCGGGAATCGGGTTGCAGCAGCGCGCCAGCTTAACCATGATCCCTTCCTCACCCTTAACGAGAATGCCGTGGCTGGCCTTAGCCTTAGACTTGCGCGGCTTCAGCTCTGCCAGCACCTGCGCCAGGTCCTTGGTGGTTTCCAGCTTCTGCTCTTTTTTATAGATTTCCACCAGCTTGGACATAACAGTGTTCAGTGTAACACCGCCGTAGCCCAGTGTTGCCAGCAGATTTTCATCCGTATCGATGCGGATTTTGCTGCCTGCTTCCTTCAGTTTTTCCGGAGACATCAGCACCTTAGGCTCGTAGCCGAGGCGTTTAACCTCACGCTCCAGCATTTCACGGCCCTTGACGATATTTTCCTCACGGCGCTCCTTCTTGAACCAGCTTTTGATTTTGTTGCGCGTATCGGAAGAGCCGACAACATTAATCCAGTCACGGCTCGGTCCGTTAGACTGCTTGGAGGTGATAACCTCTACGATATCGCCGTTCTTCAGCTGATAATCAAGCGGTACAATGCGTCCGTTGACCTTGGCACCTACGCAGCGGTTGCCTACATCCGTATGGATGCGGTAAGCGAAGTCAATCGGCACACTGCCTACAGGCAGGTCGATAACATCACCGCGCGGCGTAAAGACAAAGACCTCATCGGCAAAGATATCCATCTTGACAGTGTTGACAAAGTCGCGCGAATCATTCATATCCTTGTGCCATTCCAGCAGCTGACGCAGCCAGCTCAGCTTGGCATCAAAGCCCTTGTCACCGCCGGCAGAAGGCTTGCTGCCGCCGCTTTCCTTATAGCGCCAGTGCGCAGCGATACCGTATTCGCTGATGCGGTGCATTTCAAAAGTACGGATTTGGATTTCCAGTGGCTGACCGCCATTGGAAAGCACAGTCGTATGCAAGGACTGATACATATTGGATTTCGGCACTGCAACATAATCCTTGAATCGGCCCGGAATAGGACGCCACATGCTGTGTACGATACCCAGCGTGCCATAGCAGTCCTTAACGGTGTCTACCAGCACACGGATGGCCAGCAGATCATAAATCTCGCTCAGCTGCTTGTGGTCACGCAGCATTTTCTTATGAATGCTGTAAAAGTTTTTCGGTCTGCCCTGAATTTCGCAGCGGATACCGGCCTTCTCGACAGCGTCCTTCAACGTTGTCATAGCCTCGTTAATCATATCCTCGCGCTCACGGCGTTTAATTTTTACCTGCTCAACCAGGTCGTAATAAATATCCGGCTCCATATAACGGAAGGCCAGATCCTCCAGCTCCCATTTAATGGTATAGATACCAAGACGATGTGCCAGCGGCGCATAAATCTCCAATGTTTCCCGGGAAATAGACTGCTGCTTATGCACAGGCATATACTTCATCGTGCGCATATTATGCAGACGGTCAGCCAGCTTAATCAGTACAACGCGGATATCGCGTGCCATCGCCAAAAACATTTTGCGATAGTTTTCAATCTGGCGGTCTTCCTTGGAAATATATTCGATTTTGCCCAGCTTGGTAACACCGTCTACCAGATTTGCTACCACGGTGCCGAACTGCTCTTTGATATAGTCCAGCTTGTAATCCGTATCCTCTACTACATCATGCAGAAAGGCAGCTGCCAATGTTTTGTCATCCATCTGCAATCCCACAAGGATGCTGACAACACCAATCGGATGGATAATATACGGTTCACCGGATTTACGTGTCTGCGCAGCATGCGCTTTAGCTGCCAGCTCATAGGCCTTGCGCACGAAAGCTACCTGCTCCGGCGTAAGATATTCTTCTATACGCGCAAACAATTCATCTATATCAGTAATATTAGTTATTGCGTTTGTTGAGGGCATTCTCCCCACTCCCATCTGCACTTCATCAGCAACGCAACAGCTCGTGCTGACTCAGGCGGTAATTTTCTTTATAAATGTGCTCCAAACGCTCTCTTTCCTGCTGCAGAGTTACATATAGGGGTGCATCCTCCAACGAGCAGCGTTTAATAGCAGCTTTTTCTATTATACCATTATTATAGCGGATAAAGCCAAGCTCTTCCATAATTTTTACAGCTTGTTCACTTATTTGTTCCGCATGAGCAGACAAAAGCTCTTTGATGCTCACAGTTGTCCGCATTTTAAGTGCATTCATCACCAGCTTATAGGCCTGCATCATCGCATCCCTGTCCGGATGCGTCAATGCCAACCGCTGCATATGCTCCTCTAAATCCATCTGATTAAACAATAGCGTTACGTGCTTTGCACCCTGCTGCCGCAATCTGCGCATAATATCCGCCAGCGGATAAGCAGGCAAATCCAGCAGCACTATTTCTTCGGCCTGCTGCAGCCTTTCCTTGCTCATCCCGGCTGCCTCCTCATAAGAAGCCAGCTCCAGATAATCCCCCGCAGTCTGCAGCACCTCGGCGGGCAGCGACTGCTTATCTTCGGTATAAGCAAGCACCTTGTTATGCACCTTGGCCAAGCCCAGCAGCAGACGCCATTTATCATCGGCAGCCTGACGCATATCCCCCAGCGTCACCTGCTGATGAATGCTTACGGCCTGCAGCTGCACGCTCGTTTCGTTATTCCAGACATTTATTTTCGGCTGAAAGGCAACATCAGCCACCATATTTTCAAACATATACGGCAGTAAATCCGCATTGTTCCACATCAGGCCGCGATAGGAATTATAGCCCTTATCCAGCACAAACTGCAGATGATTGCGCTCCTTGCCCATAGCGCGCTGATTGTGCAGCAGCGCCTGACGGAAGGCAAATACAGGTGCCTGGTTTTCGCAGCCGCAGGGCTCCAAGAGCGCCAGCTGCTCCAAATCCCTGATGCTGATTTCGCTGCTGCCGCTCAGCACACAGTCAATCGCCTGATGCGGCAGATAATCCTCCGGACGCAGCTTTTGCGCAACATATTCGCGGAAGCGGCGCGTAAATTCCGGCAGCAGCTCTGCCGGCAGCGTGAGGCCCGCAGCCTGATGGTGACCGCCGTACTGCGTCAGCAAATCACGTTCGGCATCTATCGCCTCGTAAAGATTGAGCGCCGGAATACTGCGACAGCTTCCCTTGGCAACGCCGTTATTCAGACTGATAAGAATCGTCGGCAGATGGTACTTATCTACCAGGCGCGACGCCACGATACCGATAACGCCCTGATGCCAGCCTTCGGAAGCAAGCACGATTGCCGTATCGATATGCTTTTCCTGCGCCAGCTGTGCTTCCGCCTCTTCCATAATCTGACGGCTGATTTCCTGACGCAGTGTGTTTTCACGGTTAAGCTCGGCGGCGATTTTCTCCGCCTTAACGCTGTCGTCGGTTACCAAAAGCTCCACCGCCAGCTGCGCATGCTCCAGCCTGCCCACGGCGTTCAGGCGCGGCGCCAGGCCAAAGCCGATGTTATCTGAAGCGATGCCAATTTCCGGACATCCGCTGGCCTTAATCAAAGCACGCAATCCCACCAGCCTCGTTGTTTCCATAGCCTTCAGGCCACGGCGCACCAGCTCGCGGTTTTCGCCGACCAGCGGCACAATATCCGCCACCGTTCCCAGCGCTGCCAGCTCCGTCAGTCCCTGCCACTCGGGCAGTCTGCCCGGCTCACGCTGCTCCAGCGCCTGACACAGCTTAAAGGCAATGCCCACGCCGCTCAAATCCTTAAACGGATAGCCGCAGTCACGCTGCTTGGCGTTGATGATTGCATAAGCAGGAGGCAGAACCTCCGGCACCGTATGGTGGTCCGTAATAATAATATCCAAAGACTTCGGCGCATTGGCTACCTCGCGCAGGCCGCTAATGCCGCAGTCCACGGTAATAACCAGTGTCGTACCCTTTTCCGCAATATTTTTCAATGCTTCGTCATTAAGGCCGTAGCCCTCACTCTTACGCTGCGGAATGTAGGTGGCAACCCTGCCGCCGCGCTGCTTCAGATACAGGTACAGCAAGGAGGAGGCACTGATTCCGTCCACATCATAGTCGCCGTAAACCGTAATCTGCTCGCCTGCCGCCAAGGCCCGCTCTATATGCTCAACCGAGCGCTGCATATCCTTCAGCAAAAAAGGATCATGAAAGGGCGTAGCGCTGCCGTAGAGAAAATCACGCATCGAAGCTGCATCCTGCAGACCGCGCTCCAATAAAATACCGGTGACCATCGGCGAAATATTCAGTTCCTCCGCCAAATAGTCTGCCATCTGACTGTTATATTCTTTTATATCCCAAATTCGTTCCTTGTGCATCATTGGCGGCTACCGCTCTCGGCAGCAGTCTTTTCCGCTGCAGCCGGCTCTGCCTGCCTGGAAGCCTCGGCCTGTGCCGCCTCGTTATGCAGCAGCTGGGTGTGCTGCAGCATGGCAATGCGCTCCTGCAGGCGTTTATTTTCAGCCTCCAGCTGCTGCATTTCCTCACGCATTTTTTTATCCTTCAGATAATGCTTGGCCTTCATCGTCAGCAAGAAGCAGGTGGCAACCAGCACGCCCATTAAAAACGCACCGAGAATTACCAGCACCAGTGAAGCGCTGAAGCTCCAGAAAACAAAGTTCAACGATACTGCTACCGCATTCTGCACGGCAAACAATGCTACTATCATACATATAATTATAACTAAGATTAAAAAAGGCATTCAGCTCAACTCCTTTAGTAGTATAAATTTTAATATATTATAACTGTTATAATTCTGCCAGCATACAAAAAAATCCTGCTTATAAAGCAGGATTTTTAGTGTATACATGCTCATTTAAGGCCTGATTGTATTTAGTCCGCAAAGACTGACAACAGACTACTATTTTTCCTTCAGCTTCTCCAGAATAAAGGCTGTCACGCGGCTCTGCTTATCAACCTCCAGCGCAAAACGCAGCGGCTGCTCCTTGTCATCCTGCCAAAAATATTCGTAGGTAGTATTATCGGCAGCATAAACAACCGCATCAGGCAGGCCGTACTGTCCTACAGCTCTGCCGGCACTGTCACCGATGCTTACGCCGCGCATTGTAATATATTGGGGATCGACTACGCGGATTGCTTCTACTGCCTGTTTTTTGCGAGCAACGCTGATTACTGCACCCTCATAGGTGTATTTTATCTGCTTATGCTTTTTATCTACCTGTTCCTGCTTTAAAGCACCAAGACGCTCCTTGGCCTCCTGTTCATCAAACTGCTGTCCAAGAGCAGCGTATCCCAGAGCAAAATCATCCTGTGTCAGCTCATCCCTATTACCTGCAACAGTATAGGGCGCATAGATAAAGCCGTCAACACCGTCCGATTCGGCCTCCAGCCAGTCACCGTTTTTGCGGATAACACGCAGCAGCGAATGATGCGGCAGCACCTTTAAAACATTGCCGTCCTCGGCGGCACTGCGGAAATTGATATCATCCTCTTCCAGAACCACAAAGCTGCCCTTATCATAGCCTTTGATTTTCTCACCCGTATAAAACGCTTCCTGCTCCTCGGCAGCAGCGCACAGCTGCATTCCTGCTGCCAATAAAAGCGTCAGACCAATTGTTTTGAGCAATCTCATTGCCAGTGCATCTCCTAACTAAATTCCGTAAGCGGCATGTGCCAGCTCCTGCACAGCCTTAACAGTATATTGCGAAGTACTGTATAAATAATTATCATGCAGGCTTTGTACGCGGCCGTCTTTTACAGCCTTAATGCTTTTATAGGCCGGATTTTGTAAAATGCGCTGACGGAATTGCTCCGGATCGCCTTTTTTACTGTAATCCCAGCTCGGAGTAATAATCAGCTCCGGATTAAGCTCCAGCATTTTTTCCTCCGACAGGTTGCCCTGATACGGAATATCCATGCCGTCCAGCGCGTTATGTACGCCTGCATAATAGCACAGGCCGCTGAAGGTGCCCCTCATGCCCAGCGGTCCGGTAAAGGACAGCGCCAGCACATTAAGCGGCTTGTCGCCTGCAGCCTGCAGCGCCTGCTTGCGCACAGCCTCCAGCTGTGCTTCCATATTTTTCGCCATCTCCTCGCCCTTGGCTTCTTCGCCTACGGCAGAGCCGATTTCCTTAATAAACTTGAAGATATCCTGCACATTATTCGGCGTATGGCACACATAAACCTTGAGTCCGGCGCTGCGCAGTCCCTGAATCGGCTCCACGGTATAATCCGGAATGATAACAAGATCGGGCTGCATGGCCAACACGCTTTCCAGATTGCTGCCCTGCGCTCTTCCCTTGACGGATTTGACCTTGTCACCGGCACTGCAGATACCGGAATCGTCAGCCAGCAGCGACAAGGCTGCCAAGCGCTTACTGTCAACTATATCCAGCAAAATTTCATCGGCAGATACGTTCAGGCTCACAATGCGCTGCGGCTTTTCGCTGAAGCTCAGCTTAGTGCCTGTTGCATCCGTTACAGTGTACAAAACCTTACCGCTGTCGGCGGTATTCTTTTCCTGCGGTCCGCAGCCGGCAAGCAGCAGACAAAGCAGCAGGAACGCCGCCGCCAACAGGCAAAACAGCGTGGTGCTCTTTTGAGGGACAGATTCAGTTTCCGTTTCCGTTTTTGAGGCAGCGGAGGAAGCCACCGAGTACCACAAGG
>OLPG01003319.1_pt1 | contig 10097 bp, 8 predicted proteins | sample 1672311 | NCBI WGS metagenome assembly OLPG01 (sample SAMEA3136670, study PRJEB25190) | human gut metagenome | biome: human gut; feature: human-associated habitat; material: faeces | place: Austria | collected 2013
CCCAGAGAGTGGCCTTTTCCTGTGTGCAGTAAGCCTGAATGTCCATAACAGACGGAGATTCATAGACACACTGACCGTTTTTGAATATCGGAACAAGCAGTTCACGAATTGTATAAGTATCGGCTTCAAGTCGGGTACGTTTCCATGTGGCCAGCGGATCGAACAGAGTCAGAGGCTGATCTTCTGTGAAGACTTCATCTTCCAGAGTAATCAGATCGGCTTTGATCTTTCCGCTGGCTTCGTCGTAAATACGAAGAATCTTCTTGTTGCCGGGATTGGTTACCTTCTCAACGTTCTCGGAGACCTTGATCTTCGGGATCTCTGTACCGTCTTCATTGATAATGCATGCCAGTTTATACACGCCGCCGAAGGATGGACAATCTTTGGATGTGATCAGGTTGGTGCCCACACCCCAGGATGTGATCTTGGCACCCTGATTCATCAGACTGTTGATCAGGTATTCATCAAGATCACTGGAAGCAGAGATGATGGCATCCGGGAATCCGGCTTCATCCAGCATGATACGTGCTTTCTTGGTCAGGTAAGCCAGGTCACCGCTGTCGAGACGGATACCGAAGAGCTTGGAGTGGATGCCTTTCTCGCGCATCTCTTTGAAGACCTGAATGGCATGCTTTACACCGGAATTCAGTGTATCGTAAGTATCAACCAGCAGCAGGCAGTTGTCCGGGAAGAGTTCCGCATAAGTTCTGAAAGCTTCCAGTTCGGATGGGAAGCTCATGATCCAGCTGTGAGCGTGTGTACCCTTGATCGGAATATCAAACATCTGTCCTGCCAGGACATTGCTTGTGCCGATACAGCCTGCGATAACAGCGGCTCTTGCACCGTAGATACCGGCGTCCGGACCCTGTGCGCGGCGAAGACCGAATTCCATGACACCGCCGCCGGCTTCCTGAACTACACGGGCAGCTTTGGTGGCGATCAGGCTCTGATGGTTAATGATATTCAGCAGAGCAGTTTCAACGAGCTGTGCCTCCATGATCGGAGCCACAACTTTGACAAGCGGTTCCTTAGGGAAGATGATAGTGCCTTCGGGAATGGCGTAAATATCACCTGTAAAATGGAAATCCTTCAGATAGTCAAGGAAGTCTTCCTTGAAAAAGCCTGTGCATCTCAGGTAATCAATATCTTCCGGTTCAAAATGCAGATTCTTGATATAATCAATGGCCTGATCCAGACCGCAGGCGATGGCATAGGCGCCGCCGCATGGATTCTGGCGGTAAAAAACGTCAAATACAACACGTTTTTGGGAATGGCTCTTGAAGTAGCCCTGCATCATGGTCAGTTCATATAAATCTGTCAGTAATGTCAAATTTCTATTATTTGTATTCATGTCTTTTTCCTCTATAATTTTCATGTTCTGTATGCCAAACCGCCTTTCGGGATGAGAGATGGTGCGGATGCAGCAGGACGCTTATTTGTTCCAGTAACCTTCATGGACTTTGGCGGCAGCAGGTGCCAGTTCAGGGAATGGGCCTGTGACTTCGATGGCCTTCTGACCTTTGGCGAAGACGTCGCGGCAAGGCAGATCGAAGGTCGGGTTCTGAGGATCGGCACCTGTCAGGGAGAGCAGATCCTTCTCTGTCATAGCATACACAACATGGCCGATGTTGCCCCAGTAAATGGCACCGGAACACATGGCACAAGGCTCTGCCGTTGTGTAAAGTGTGCAGTCCCAGAGAAATTCTTTGCTGTAAGCGTGGGATGCACGTTCTACCAGCTGTGTCTCTGCATGACCGGTACATTTATGCTCTGTTATCTCATTATTCATCTGTTCCATAATAATATTCCCGTCTTTATCAACAAGGAGAGCCGCAAAAGGTGTATTGCCGGATTCTCTTGATTTGACGGATAATTCAATTGCGCGTTTTAAGTAAGCTTCATGTGACTGCATGAGGTACCTCCCGTATTTTATTAATTGAAACTAGTATACTGCAATTTCAGGAAAAACGCAAATTTTGTATTTTTCTTCATCCAATTTCGGGAAAAAGTGGCAGAAAATTAAGTGGATAAAAATGGAAAAACAAAGAACTTTTGGGTATATGTGGAATATTATTGAAAAATTATGGAAATTTACTTGAATTTTTTTGAAAATTCGTTTGATTTCCCAGGAGAAGCATGTTATGATGTCTGCATAATCAATAATGAAGACAGACGATGAAGAAAGGGCAGGGTGAATTTACAGGAAGAAACGGGTGAAGTAAATGAAAGGGTTAGAGGTGATAGGTTCCTATCTGGATGAATGGAACATCGTGACGATTACTGTCAGACTGATTTTGGCGGTCGTATGTGGAGGGGCCATCGGTCTGACCAGAAGTGTCAAAAGACGAGGAGCAGGATTTAAAACACATGCACTTGTCTGTCTCGGTTCTGCACTGGTTATGATGACAGGTCAGTATATCTATGTGGACTTTGGTGCCATTTCGGATATTGCCCGATTGGCGGCGCAGGTTATCAGCGGTGTTGGTTTTCTTGGAGTCGGAACGATCATGGTCACAAGAGATAACCATGTCAAAGGATTAACAACTGCAGCAGGGTTGTGGACTTGTGCAGGCATCGGGCTTAGTATCGGCATCGGCTTTTATAGTGGTGCAGCGATCACGACGATCCTGGTACTGGTGATCTATCGGTTTATGGGAAGGGTCGATGAGATTGCCTATGAGCATTCAAGGGTTCTTGATATTTATATTGAATTTGAATCAAGACGTTCAATCGCGCCATTTATCAGTGTTCTGAAACAGAATAACTACAAGATCGTGCAGATGGAACTGAACAAATCCAAGAAGAATAAGGAAGAGCTTGTGAATGCGACACTGGTATTGGAAGTACCGGAGAAGACGAAACACGGGATTGTGATCGATCTTCTCAGGGAAATTCCGGGAATAGAATATGTAGAGGAGATTTAATTTTACTGAAGCCGGTTTGAATTGACAAGCTGGTCAAAGTTTTATCAATTTTTTGAAATTATCTTGAATTTTACACATTCTTTACAGGAAATTTACTAGTTTGATGTTTACAGAATGACAAACTCATGGTATCATTTTGTTAAAACATAATGCTTTTAACGATGCTATTTGTTAAAAGTGCACAATTTATTCTTTATATTCATCCGCGGGGGAGAACGCAGGTGGATATATCTCAAAAAGGAGGAGTTAAAGAATGAAAAGATCTAAAAAGCTTATGGGCCTGACAGCAGTCATTATGGGCGTTGTGATGGCAACAGCAGCCTGCGGCAGTTCAGGCGGCGCAGCAGAGACAAAGGCAGCTGATTCAGCAGCTTCAACGGAAGCAGCAACAGAAGCAGCCGGCGGCGATACTTCTGCAGCAGGTGATCTCAACAGCAAGACCGTTGATGAACTGACAGAAGCAGCCAAGGCAGAAGGTGAAGTTGTATCTGTTGGTATGCCTGATGAATGGGCAGACTGGGCATCCCTGTGGAAGACAATGTCTGATACATACGGCATTTCCCATAACGATACAGATATGAGTTCTTCTGAGGAACTTCAGATGTTTGCGACAGAAGGCGAAAAGGGAACCAAGGATATCGGTGATGTTGGTTACGGATTCGCAGGACAGGCTGTATCTGAAGATCTTGTTCAGGGTTACAAGACCTCCTATTGGGATAGTGTTCCTGATTGGGCAAAGGGCGAAGATGGTAAGTGGATGGTTGCTTACACAGGTGTAACAACATTCCTTGTTAACACAGATCAGGTTGATAAAGTGCCGACATCATGGCAGGATATCAAAGACGGCGACTACAAAGTTGCCCTTGGACCTCTGACAGGTGGTAATGCTCAGGCTGCTTTCATCGCTTCCGCATATGCATTCGGCGGCGATATGAACAATCTGGATCCTGCTTTCGAGTTCTGGACAGAACTGGCGAAGGAAGGCAGAATCAATACACTTGATATCACTCAGGCGAATTTCGAATCCGGTGAAATTTCTGTTGGTGTTGTATGGAGCTTCACAGGTATCCCTTACAGCAAGAATATCAGCCAGTACAAGATGCAGGCCGTTGTTCCTTCTGATGGATGCTTACAGAATGGTTACGCTTCCGTTATCAACAAATATGCACCTCATCCAAATGCAGCAGCTCTGACAAGAGAGACAATGTTTAGTGATGAAGGTCAGACATACCTTGCTCTGGCAGGTGCAATCCCTACAAGAGAAGACTTCACAATCGCAGACGAATACAAGGATCAGGTTATCTCCAAGGATGATATTGCCAATGCAGTTCTGATCAGCGATGCAGATGCTTATTCAGCAGCATGTGAAACAGCTAAGACACGTTGGGAAGAAGAGGTTGCGCCATTACTGGTACAGTAATGCAGAACAGATAATTTCAGTCGAAGATGACATATGGATATTCGGCTTGAACTGAATGAATTTCAGGGGGTGCAAAGCCTGCACCCCCGTTTTTCGATTCTATTTTAAGTCTCGCGCGCGCCCGACTTGAATTAAATAACAGGGTCTGATGCACCCGATGAATCAGAAGAACAGCATCAGACAGGGGTTGAATTTAATGAAGAAAAAGACATACATTTATTTACTTGCCCTGGTTCCATTCCTGATTGTGGCTATGCTCTATGAAATTGTACCTTTGATCACAGTGATCGTGAAGAGTTTTCAGCCGGATGGTGGAACAGGTTTCACACTTGAGAATTATCAGTCTGTTTTCTCGAAGCTGCTTTACCAGAAGGCAATCATCAACAGTATCAAGATTTCTCTGACATCTGCTGTTGCCGGTATTATCATTGCTTTCCTGGGTGCCCGTGCGGCACATCAGCATCAGGGCAAACTGAATCATGTTTTTATGACAGTTCTGAATATGGTATCCAACTTTGCAGGTATTCCGCTGGCTTTTGCTTATATGATTCTTTTGGGCAATGCCGGACTGGTGGTCAATATCGGCAAGGAATTGGGCATCAATGCTTTATCCACATACAATCTGTACACGATGAACGGCATGAGCCTGATCTATATTTATTTCCAGATTCCGCTTTCCACACTTCTTCTGATCCCGGCCTTTGACGGTGTGCAGAAACAGTGGAAGGAGGCCTGTACACTGCTGGGAGGTACACCGGGAATCTTCTGGAGAAAAGTCGGTATCCCGGTACTGATGCCGAGTATCCTCGGTACGTTCAGCGTTTTGTTTGCTAATGCTCTGGCAGCATACGCAACGATTTACGCATTGATGATGGACAATATCGCACTTCTGCCAGTTCAGATTGCGGGATGCTTCACAGGTGAAGTCAAGATTCGTGCAGGTCTGGGCGGTGCCTTATCTGTTGTGATGATGGCGATCATGGTTATCATGATTCTGATCACCAACGGCCTGAGCAGAAGATTCCAGAAGGGAGGCAATAGAAAATGAAAAAGAAAAGCGCAGGATCTGTAGCGATTATGCTGCTTGTCATGATCTATCTGCTGATCCCTCTTGTAATTTCTATTATTTATTCTGTATTCCATAAGTGGACAGGGGTTATTCCTGAAGGATTTACCCTTCACAACTATGTGGACCTGTTTACGGACAGCAATTTCCTTGCATCTGTTGGACGATCTATCGCAATGAGTATTATTCCGATTATTGTGACGATCGTGATCGTCCTTCTGGCATTATTTGTAACGGCGATTTATTTTCCAAAACTTGAGAAATATGTACAGATCATCTGTATGATCCCTTATACGATTCAGGGTGTTATCCTTTCAGTCAGTATCCTGTCTCTGTATGTCGGTTCCAGTTCGATTCTGAGCAACCGTCTGGTCATGCTGATGGGTGCGTATTGTATCGTGATTCTGCCATATATCTATCAGGGTATCCGAAACGGTATGCGTGCGGTGAATATGCCGACACTGATCGAGGCAGCGGAGATGCTTGGTGCATCCAAGATCTATGCATTTTTCAGAGTTGTCGTACCGAATATTCTTTCAGCGATTATTGTATCGTCACTTCTGGCAGTCGGCATTATCTTCGGTGATTATGTACTGATTCGAAATCTTGCCGGAACATCTGCGCCGAACATGCAGATTTTCCTGTATCAGACAATGAAGAGCGACAGTACAAAGGCCAGTGCCGTATTCGTTGTTATCATGTTTGTTACATTTGTGATCACAGCCATCGTTCTGTTTATGAAGAGCCGTGAAGCAAAGGGAAAAACACACAGAAAATAAAGGAGTGAGGAAACATGTCATATATTCGTTTTGAAAATATTGTCAAGAGTTTTGGCAGTAATACCGTATTAAAAGATATCAATCTTGAGGTTGAAAAGGGACAGCTGGTGACGCTGCTTGGCCCGTCCGGATGTGGTAAGAGTACATTGCTTCGATGTCTGTCCGGTCTTGAGACAGTGACATCCGGTAAAGTTTATCTGGATGACAAGGATATCACCGATGTTAATCCGAAGGACAGAGATATCGGTATGGTTTTCCAGCAGTACAGCTTATTCCCGAATATGGATGTGGCACAGAATGTGGCATTTGGTCTGAAGATGAAGAAAGTGCCGAATGCAGAGATTGATAAACGTGTCAAAGAGATGGTAGATATCGTGGGCTTATCGGATCATCTGCATCATTATCCATCAGAGCTGTCCGGCGGTCAGCAGCAGAGAGCAGCCCTTGCAAGAGCTATGGTGACGAACCCGAAGGTACTCCTTCTGGATGAACCGTTATCAGCCATTGATGCCCTTTTGAGACATTCCCTGCAGGTTGAGATCAGACGTATTCAGCAGGAACTGAATATGACAGCTATCTTTGTTACCCATGACCAGGATGAAGCCATGGTTATGTCCGATGTGATCCATCTGATGTACAACGGCAAGATTGAACAGTCCGCTACACCGACAGAGATGTATACAGAACCTGTTTCCAAGTTTGCAGCAACATTCATCGGCCATTACAACATGGTGCCGGTTGATGCATTCAAGAAGATGACAGGCGTTGACGGTGAAGGTACAGACGTAGCATTCCGTCCGGAAGTCATTGATATCAGCACAAAACCTGTTGAGAGAGAAGGCTGTGCGACAATCAAGGGACATGTTGTTGTCAGTCTGCCTCATGGCAATGTTCTGCGTTATGCCGTTATGTGCGGTGACCATCAGATTGATGTGGATGTTCTGTTTAAGAAAGCAACTATCATTCCGAATGGTACAGATGTTTATCTGACATTGAGGCAGGATGACTGTATTTTCCTTTAGAATTGAATTTGAAATCCTTATTGCAAAGCACTCAAAACAGATTTTGGCATTGCAGCTGTGAGAATACCAGACGGCTGCAGATGGAGGAGAAGAATGCAGCAATACAATTACATAGACAGCGCGTGGGAGAAGAAGAGCAGCGGGATAGACGGCCGATAGGGGCTGCCTGTTTCGCTGCGCTTTTTATGTTGGACTGTGGAGAATGTTTTCACGGCAGCTGTATTTATGTAAGTGTAAGCAATTTATCGCGCAGATAACTGCATTCAGTGCTGAAATATGGTAAAATGGAAAGCAGGAGATGATAAATATGACTAAGAATTTTGCGCACCGCGGTTTCAGCGGCAAGTATCCTGAGAATACACTTCTGGCTTTCAGCAAAGCCATTGAAGAAGGGGTGGATGGTATTGAGAATGATGTCCATCTGACCAAGGACGGCGTTCTGGTTGTCATGCATGATGAACTGGTAGATCGTACAACGAATGGCAAGGGTTATATCAAGGATAAGACTTATGAGGAGCTGTCCCAGTTGGATGCATCTTATATTTTCAAAGAGTATGGACCACAGAAAGTGCCGACACTGAGAGAGTATCTGGAGCTGGTGAAGGATACGGATATTATCACGAATATTGAGTTAAAGACCGGTGTCTTTGAATATCCGGGCATTGAGCAGAAAGTCTATGACATGCTCAGAGAATTCGATATGGTGGACCGCATTATTATTTCTTCCTTCAATCATTATTCAGTCCTTCGTATGAAAGCCATTGACCCGGCTATCAAATGCGGTATGCTGGAGGAATCCTGGCTGATCAATGCGGGAGCTTACGTGGCTTCAACAGGTGTGGAATGCTTCCATCCGTTCTTCAAGAACATGACGCCGGAGAATGTGGCTGAGGTGAAATCTCACGGACTGGAGATCAATACATGGACAGTGAATGAAGAAGAAGATATCAGGGAGATGTTCAGAGTCGGTGTAGATTCCGTCATCGGCAACTATCCGGACCTTGTGAACAAGATCAGAAACAATGGCTGATAAAACAGCAATTCTGAGTGTTGGTATCGATGTAGGTACTTCCACTACCCAGGTGGTTTTCAGCAAACTGCAGATGGACAATGCGGGGGGATATTTTTCAGTTCCCAGAGTGGCTATTGTGGACAAAGAAGTGGTCTATAAGAGTGAAGTCTATATGACCCCTTTAAAGACAGATGTGCTGATCGATACCGAGGCTCTTAGGGACATTGTGGCTGCCGAATTCCGTAAGGCCGGTTACAGGCCGGAGGATACGGACAGCGGTGCAGTGATTATCACCGGCGAGTCTGCAAGGAAGGAGAATTCCGATGCGGTGCTGAAAAGTCTGTCGGATTTTGCCGGAGATTTTGTTGTTTCGGCAGCAGGGCCGGATATGGAATCCCTGATTGCAGGAAAAGGCAGCGGAGCCTGGCAGTACAGTATGGACCATCATTGCCGGGTAGCGAATCTGGATATCGGCGGCGGTACAACCAATGTCGTCCTGTTTGAGGATGGTGAGACGGCGGCCAGAGGTTGTCTGGATATCGGCGGCCGGTTAATCTGTATGAACCCACAGGGCATCATTACGAAAGTCAGTCCGGCGGCAGCCGTAATGGCACAGGCGGCAGGCGTGTCCGTTTCTGTAGGAGACAGATGCGATGAGTTGAAACTGACGGCAGTGACGCGGCAGATGGCAGCGGCGCTGAATGCGTATTTGGGAGTTGGCACCAAAGATATTGATGCAATTTTAAGGCAAATTAAAACCCCGGGAAGCAGTGATTTTCCGGTGCCGGAGAAAGTACAGGCGGTATTTTTTTCCGGCGGTGTAGCGGATCTGATTTACCATGAGTCTGCGGATACATGGGCTTATGGTGATATCGGTGTTCTGCTGGGCAGAGCCATTCGGGAAAGTCGTTTATTTACGGATTTCCAAAAAATGGAGCCAGGAGAGACCATTCGTGCCACGGTTGTGGGTGCCGGGACATATACAACGACGATTTCAGGAAGTACCATTACTTATTCCGATGATATTTTTCCATTGAAAAATATTCCGGTGATTAAGCTGGATGAAGAATTGCAGGAAGCCTGCTTTGCCGGTGAGACAGAACCTGTCATCCGGCGGATTCAGTGGGCATTGGGACAGAATGATGCGGAACGCTTTATTTTGGCGATGCCAGGCAAGAGAAACCCGGGATATACGGAAATGAAGCGGGCTGCAGCGGCGATTCGCCAGATTATGGACAGAGTGCAGCTGCCCGGGGAGCCGATTCTTCTGGTGATAGAGAGTGATATAGCCAAGGCCATGGGGCAGATGATCCGGCAACAGCCGGATTTGAAGCGTCAGGTGGTGGCCATTGACAGTATTCATGTGGAAGACGGTGAATATGTGGATATGGGAAAACCGATGATGAACGGCATGGTCATTCCTGTGGTAGTGAAAACATTAATTTTTGGATAAAAGAAAGAGGGTGATGGAGTGAAATTGGCAACAGTGCTTTCGGGGCAGGCATTTATTTTTCGTTCCCTGAAAGAGGTTCTGGCAAAGGCCAATGAGCTGAAATCCGGCGATGTGCTGGCCGGTGTAGCGGCATCCTCGGATTTGGAGAGAATTGCGGCGAAGGAAGTGCTCAGTCAGCTGCTTTTATCAGATTTGCGCAATCATCCGGTTGTTCCCTATGAAGAGGACGAAGTAACCAGGATTAATCAGGATGGAATTGATGAGACAGTTTATCAGCGCATCAAAAACTGGACGGTGGCTGAGCTGAGAGAATATATCCTCAGCCATGAGACTACGGAAGACGACATTCATCTGTTGAGCAAAGGTCTTACCAGTGAGATGGTGGCGGCGGTCTGCAAGCTGATGACCAATATGGATCTGG
>OLPG01003321.1_pt1 | contig 10087 bp, 7 predicted proteins | sample 1672311 | NCBI WGS metagenome assembly OLPG01 (sample SAMEA3136670, study PRJEB25190) | human gut metagenome | biome: human gut; feature: human-associated habitat; material: faeces | place: Austria | collected 2013
ACCGGGGACACAAGGATTTTCAGTCCTTTGCTCTACCAACTGAGCTATGGCACCATTATTTCTTGTTTGCGGTTGCAAAGGTAGTGAAACTTTTTTAAACTGCAAACTATTTCTAAAAAAAAACACTGATAAAAACATAAGATGCTTATTATCAGTGTTGTTTAATTAAAATTATTTTTCTTTTAGTGGATTCCAACCTTGCGCTTTCAGCTCAAACTCTTGTCCGTCACGGGTAATCAGGGCACATCCCAGCTCCGGTTTGGTGATGTGACCAATCACTTTTATACCTTCTATAGCCGAAACTCGTTCATGCTCTGTTAAAGGTACAGTAAATAATAGCTCATAGTCCTCACCACCATTTAAAGCGCATGTTGTCACATTCATATTCAGCTCTTCCGCCATTACAGCCGTTTGGTAATCAATGGGAATTCTTTCCTCGTAAACGCGGCAGCCGGTATCGCTTTGTGAGCATATATGCAGCAGTTCCGAAGAAAGACCGTCGGAAATATCCATCATAGCGGTGGGCTTGATTCCCGCTTTAGCCAGTTTCTCAATGATATCCTTACGTGCTTCAGGCTTTAACTGACGTTCCAAAATATATTCTTTTCCGGAAAAATCCGGATTTGCTTCTTTTTCTCCTTGGAAAACAGCCTTTTCACGCTCTAGAAGTTGAAGTCCCATATAAGCTCCCCCCAAGTCACCGCTGACACAAATCAAGTCTGTATCTTGTGCGCCGTTGCGATAAACCACTTTGTCCTTGTCCGCTTCACCTATGCAAGTAATACTGATGGCGAGCCCGGTTACGGATGAAGTTGTATCTCCACCCACAATATCTACATGGTGTAGTTCACAAGCCAGTTTTAGCCCATCATAGAACTGTTCTAAATCTTCAATACAAAAGCGTTTGGACAGTGCGATAGAAACTGTGATTTGTTTTGGAGTACCATTCATGGCATAAATGTCCGAGAAGTTTACGATGGCCGATTTATATCCCAAATGTTTCAATGGGGTATAAACCAAATCAAAATGTACCCCTTCCATCAGTAAGTCTGTGGTTACCAATACCTCTTTATCTTTAAATTCCAATACGGCTGCATCGTCTCCCACACCATATTGGGTTTCCGGATTTTTTAACTCGATATCCTTCGTTAGATGTTTAATGAGGCCGAACTCACCTAAGGTCGCTATTTCTGTTCTGTTTATTTCCTGCATGTCCTTAAATTCGATTAATCATTTCACGCATAATGGTAGTCATGCGCGGTTGCGCTTCATCTGCCGCTTTCTGAACCTCTTCGTGTGAAACTTCCACAATTTTTCCCTCCACGCCTAGGTCGGTGATAACCGATACTCCAAACACTTTGATGCCACAATGGTTTGCTACAATAACTTCGGGAACGGTAGACATACCTACGGCGTCAGCTCCAAGAATGTGGAACATCTTGTATTCTGCCGGAGTCTCGAAGGTAGGTCCCTGTGTACCGATATATACTCCTTGTTGTACTTTGATACCTTTTTCTTTAGCGATCTCCAGTGCTTTGTCTATCAGATCTTTGGAGTAGGCTTCACTCATATCCGGGAAACGGGGGCCGTATTCAATGTTCTTGCCGTGTAACGGATGTTCGGGAAAAAAGTTGATATGATCTCTGATAATCATCAGATCACCGATTTCAAAGTCTGCATTCGTACCTCCAGCTGCATTGGATACGAACAATGTTTTGATGCCTAATTCACGCATCACCCGTACGGGGAAAGTAACTTCTTTCATGGAGTATCCTTCATAGAAGTGGAAACGTCCCTGCATAGCCATGATGTCTTTATTACCTAATTTGCCGAAAATCAATTTACCGCTATGTCCCTCTACGGTTGAAACAGGGAAATTAGGGATATCTTTGTAACTGATCTCGTATTTATCGGTAATTTCGTGTACCAGGCTTCCTAAGCCGGTACCTAATATAATAGCAGTTTCGGGACTGGTATGCATCTTTTCTCTAAGAAAAGTTGCTGTTTCTTGAATTTTTTCTAACATAGTCGGTTATATTTGAGTTAAACAGTTCTTGTTGGTCTTGTAAAAAGACTACCTCAATGGGCAGCATATATATATAAGGTTTCAGCATTTCGTCCATCAGTGGATGGGCTGCTAGTCGTACAGAGTCTTTTTCAGTGGTGATAATCATGCGTTTACCTTCCGGAAGTTTCATGAAACGCTTCTTTATCAGTTCCATATCTCTTGCTGTAAAGTCATGGTGGTCACTGAAAGCCAGTGACTCAATGTGCTCATTGTATGGTGATAAATCTTGAATGAGTTTTGCTGGGGAGGCTATGCCTGTCACCAATAGGATATGCTTGTCTTTTTCTATCTCTTTTAATGAAACTGCATTCCCTGCTGTAAACAACGGATGCAGCTTGCCGTATGCTAATGTTGTGAAGTAGAGCTGCTGATAGGGGTAAAGTTCCATTTGCTTGCTTAAGACTCTTAAATCCATAGGGGTGATGTCCTTAGGACATTTAGTGACAATGACAATATGTGCCCGGCTTTTTCCGTTTTCAGGTTCGCGCATTCGTCCGGCAGGCAGCAAGGTGTCTTCGCAAATCAGTCGGTGGTAATCTACTAATAAGATGTTTATTCCGGGCTTTACATATCGGTGCTGGAAAGCATCATCCAAAATAATCACTTCTGTTCCAGGGGCGATGTGACTATTGCATAACTGCTCTATGCCATGACAACGGTCCCGGTCTACTGCCATATGGATATCCGGAAACTTCTGTTTCATTTGGAAAGGTTCGTCACCTATCATCTGTACGGACGTATCCGGTCTGGCAAGTACAAAGCCTTTGGATTTGCGTTTGTAGCCGCGGCTCAGTACGGCTACTTTGTAATCTTTCTGCAATAATCTTATCAGGTATTCTGTATGGGGGGTCTTTCCGGTTCCGCCTACGGTGATGTTGCCTACCGAGATGACCGGAATATCAAACTTACGTTCTTTGTATATTCCCCAGTCAAACAATTTATTACGCAGCCATACACCGGTTCCATAAATCCATGAAACCGGATATAGCCACTTGTTTATCTTAATAAGATTACCTTCCATGTGCAATTTATTGGATATTAGGGTCAAACGGCATACGTGCCTGTATACAGTTGGCGTCTTTTATGTTCTCCAGCGCCTTGAAGCTGTTATAATAGCTTCCCAAATATTCTTTAATTTCGCTGTTTATATAATGTTTTTTCTGATTGCCCAGCAGGCTTGCGAAAATATTTTCTTTTTCAGGATAGCCGATAATACTGTAATTTTCGATACCGGCTTGGGTGGCGGCGGCATTCAATGCTTTGTCTATACCTCCCAGCTCGTCTACCAGACCAAGGTCTTTTGCCATGGCACCGGTCCATACACGGCCTTCAGCAACTTTTTCAATAGCCTCTGTAGACATTTTTCTACCTTCAGCGCAACGGTTTACGAACAACTTGTATCCTCGGTTGACATAGTTCTGCATTAATTCTTGTTCTGATGCATTTAGCGGGCGGGTGAGAACCGGACCTAGGCTGGCACCCAAATCAGCCATTTTATTAGTTTTCACTACATCAAAATTTAGTCCTAAAGTTTCAGTAAACAGTTTCTCACCTGAATACATCATGCCGAATATGCCGATAGAACCAGTCAGCGTAGTCGGGTCAGCGAAAATGCGGTTTGCAGCGCAGGAAATGTAATAGCCTCCTGATGCAGCATAATCTCCCATAGAAACGATTACCGGTTTTTTCTCTTTCAGTCTTACTACTTCACGCCATATTTGATCTGAACCGTATGCGCTGCCACCCGGTGAGTTGACGCGTAATACAACAGCTTTTACGTCATCGTTGTCACGTAATTTGCGCAGGTCTTTACACATCTTTTGTACATCAATACAATCTTCTGTGGAACTGCCGGGAGCATCCAGGATCTCGTATGCATAATATACGGCTATTATATTTCCACTTTTGTCTTTGGGCACATTTTTCTTGACGTTTATCATGTCTTCTATGAAAAGACTGTTCAGTTTGTCGTCTTCGTCACGACCGCTTAATTGTTTCAGATAGGAAATAACCTCATCTTTATACATCAGGGTATCTGCCAGTTTGCATTGAATATATTCTTCTGCCTGACAAAAATCCATATATCGGTCAGCATAAGCATTCAAAGTATCTGTCGGGATGCGTCGTGAGTCGGATACATCTGCAAGAATACGATGCCAGACAGATTCCAGACATTCGGTCATCTGTTCGCGGTTGGCCGGACTCATTTCTGTAGCGATAAACGGTTCCACGGCTGATTTGTAAGTACCCACTCTGAATACCTGTACTTCCAGTCCTAGTTTGGAAACCAGATTTTTGAAGAAAACAGGTTGCATGCCTGCTCCGTGCCATCCAATACTTCCTTGCGGATTGATAATTATTTTATCGGCTACGCTGGAAAGATAATATATCCCCTGTGCATATTGGTCTGCATAAGCAACGATGAATTTGCCGCTTTCTTTGAAATCCAGTAATGCATTGCGTATTTCCTCTAAGGAAGCGTATGATGCTTCCAAATAAGAAGGTTGGATATAAATACCCTTGATTTTGTCATTGTCTTTTGCCTTCTTGATAGAAGCTAGAATGTCATCCAAACCGTATGCTTCAAATTCTTCTCCCAAAAGTTGTTGGAGTGGGTTTTCCTGTACACGTTCGGACAAACTGCCTTTAAAGTCGAGTACGAAGATAGAGTTGTCTTTCACCACCGTTTCAGTATCCGATGAGGCGACTATGCCAACCAGAGTGATAATCCCTAGTATAGTGAACACTACGCCTGCCAGAATGACGCCGATGACGCTGGCAAACGTAAATTTTAGAAAATCTTTCATTGAATGTGTTGTTTTAATGTTAATAATTAGCTAACAAAAATAGGTTATTGCATTGAAAAAAGCAAAAAAAGTGAACTTCTTTTGTTACCTGTTTGTTCTTCATTTATAATAACCCATAAATACGTCGTTTTATATGACAAAAAGTTTTAAGGAGGCTCTGAAAGCCCGTCGTACATTTTATCGGATCCAAAACAAATCGACATTGTCTGATAAAGAAATAAGAGATTTAATTCGTTTTGCTGTAGAATTTGTCCCCTCAGCTTTCAATTCTCAAACCACTCGTGTTGTGTTATTAACAGGTAAGGCACATGAAAAGTTGTGGAACATTGTAAAAAATGTCTTGCGTAAGCGGGTTCCGGCTGAGGTATTTGGCAAGACCGAAGAAAAGATTGATGGCTGTTTCGCTTGTGGATATGGTACTATTCTCTATTTTGAAGATATGGCTATCGTTCGCTCTTTGCAGGAAAGTTTCCCCACTTATAAAGATAATTTCCCTATCTGGGCAGAGCAGACCGATGCTATGCATCAGTTGGCAGTCTGGACCATGCTGGAAGATGCAGGAATGGGGGCGTCTTTGCAACATTATAATCCGCTGATTGATGATGAAGTACGTAAAGCTTGGAATTTGTCTGATGACTGGAAATTGATAGCGCAGATGCCATTCGGTGTGCCTGTTACACAACCGGGCTTTAAGGAAGTGATGTCATTGGATGAGCGTGTTTTTGAATTTACTGATTAAAATTCATGTCTTATCTTTTGGCTTATTAGGGGAAAATAAGCATCTTTGTGTGCAATAAAAACAAAGATGTGCTATGAAAAAATTATTATCACTTCCCCCTAATCTGGTGGAATGTTTTCATGATATAGAGAAAGCGGACCAGACAGAGTGGTTTTGTACTTCCGATCCTATAGGTAGTAAGCTAGGATCAGGCGGGGGGACTGCATGGCTGTTGGAGGCTTGTTGTCAGAAAGTAGCTCCTGACAGCGATTTTCTTACTTGGCTGGGAAAAGAAAAACGTATTTTACTTCATGCAGGCGGGCAGAGTCGTCGTTTGCCCGGATATGCGCCATCCGGCAAAATTCTTACTCCCATTCCTGTATTCCGGTGGGCCAGAGGACAACGGCTGTCACAAAATCTGCTTTCCCTCCAGCTCCCTTTATATGAACAAATCATGGAGAAAGCTCCGTCTTCTCTTCATACATTGATTGCAAGTGGAGATGTTTATATCCGTGCGGGCCAACCGCTTCAGACTATTCCTGATGCGGATGTGGTGTGTTACGGTTTATGGGTAGATCCTAATCTGGCAAAAAACCATGGTGTTTTTGTTTCTTCACGGGCTACTCCCGATAAGCTTGATTTCATGCTTCAAAAACCTTCGGTGGAGGAATTGGGGAAATTAATGCAAACCCATCTTTTTCTGATGGATATCGGAATTTGGCTGTTAAGTGACCGTGCGGTTAGTCTGTTGGTAAAACGATCTTATAAGGAAGGAAAACTCTCTTATTATGACATGTATTCTGATTTCGGACTTACATTGGGAGAGCACCCGCGTATGATGGACGATGAACTTAACAAGCTGAGTGTGGCTATTCTGCCGTTGCCCGGAGGGGAGTTTTATCATTACGGAACCAGTCGTGAACTTATTTCTTCTACATTGGCAGTACAAAATCTGGTAAACGACCAGCGGGAGATTATGCACAAGAAGGTAAAACCGCATCCGGCCATGTTTGTTCAAAATGCTGAGGTAGGTTATCAACTTACCTCACAAAATTCGGAAATATGGATAGAGAACAGTTATGTAGGAGCAGGATGGAATATCCATCACCAGACCATCATAACAGGGGTTCCCGCTAATAATTGGAACCTAGAGGTTCCGTCCGGTGTGTGTATTGATGTGGTTCCTTTTGGAGAATCTGGCTATGTAGCGCGTCCATACGGCTTCAATGATACTTTCAAGGGAGCTTTGGCTAAGGAAGAAACATATTATCAAGGAATGTCTGTAGGTGAGTGGTGTGCTGTACGCGGCATTTCGGTGGAAGAAATAGAAAACGGTCACGACTTGCAGGCCGCGCGTTTGTTTCCGGTTTGCTCATCTGTAGAGGAATTGGGAGCAGTTATGCGCTGGATGGTCTCTGAACCGGCATTACAGCAAGGAAAAGAAATATGGCAACGCTGTCGTAAGTTATCTGCCGATGATATATCTGCTTATTCTAATCTTTATCGTCTGGCAGAACAGCGTGAAGCTTTCCGGATAAAGAATTGGCCGGCATTGGCGCATAATTATGATCGAAGTGTCTTTTATCAGCTAAATTTGGAGAATGCTGCTGGAGAATTTGCTCGGTATGATCTGTCGTTGCCTGAGCCTTTATCAGAATCGGCTCCGCTGATGACACGTATCAGTGATAATATGTTCCGTGCCCGGGTGCAGCAGCTTAAGGGGCTGGCTTATCGGGAATATGAGAATGAGGCTTTTCGTTTGATGCGCGACGGACTTACTGCTTCGGCTTTAGCCAAGAGGCAGCAACCGCATTTGTCAGTGTACTCCGATCAGATTGTCTGGGGGCGTAGTCCGGTCCGTATTGATCTGGCCGGCGGATGGACGGATACTCCACCTTATTGCTTGAATGAAGGGGGGAGTGTGGTGAATATTGCTATTGAGTTGAACGGGCAGCCTCCTCTACAAGTTTACGTGAAACCCTGTCGGGAGTATAAGATAATTCTTCGTTCTATAGACTTAGGCGCTATGGAAGTGGTTACAACTTACGGGGAGGTAAGGGATTTCATGCAAGTGGGATCCCCATTCTCTATACCTAAAGCGGCATTGGTGCTGGCAGGTTTCCAGCCGGGCTTTTCCACCGAATCGTATGTTTCATTGGAAGAGCAGTTGAAGGCGTTTGGCTCCGGAATGGAAATCACTCTGCTTTCTGCGATTCCTGCGGGCTCCGGTCTGGGTACAAGTTCTATTCTTGCATCAACTGTGCTGGGGGCAATCTCTGATTTTTGCGGACTGAACTGGGATAAGAACGAGATATGTAACCGTACGCTTATTTTGGAACAGTTACTGACTACCGGAGGGGGGTGGCAAGATCAATACGGAGGTGTGCTTCGTGGAGTGAAATTATTGCAGACTCATGCAGGTATGGATCAGAGTCCGTTAGTGCGCTGGTTGCCCGATTATTTGTTTACAGGTGGCGAATATCAGAAGTGCCATTTGCTTTATTACACGGGAATTACCCGTACAGCCAAAGGAATTTTAGCTGAAATCGTGCGTAGCATGTTCCTCAACTCCACAGAGCATTTGTCTATACTTGGCGGTATGAAGGGGCATACTCTTGACTTGTACGAAGCCATTCAGCGTGGGAATTTCGATGAAATGGGGCGTTTGGTTGGTAAAAGCTGGAAGCTGAACCAAGCGTTGGATCCCGGCACTAATCCCGAGGCAGTTGAGACTATCATTCGCCGGATTGATGATTATTGCCTGGGATATAAATTGCCAGGTGCGGGGGGAGGCGGCTATCTTTATATGGTGGCTAAAGATCCTGAGGCTGCTATACGTATTCGAAGTATTCTTACTCAGAACCCACCCAACAGTTGTGCCCGTTTCGTTGATATGGCTTTGTCCGACAAAGGCTTGCAAATTAGCCGAAGCTAGTTATAACTGAATAGAGTTGGGAAACCAGCCGGGTGATATTTTCTTTAGCAAACTCCGGTTCCATTGCCTTCTCCAGGGTGATGGGGCCGGGGGCTATAGAGAATATACCTTTGAATCCCGCTTTGTTTAATTCCGGCAGGTTTTCTATACTGCCTGCCAGTACAATAACGGGAATATGTTCTTTTTGTGCTTCCTTTAGTATTCCGTATGGTACTTTTCCCATAGCTGTCTGCCGGTCTGCTTTTCCCTCGCCCGTAATAATGAGGTCTGCTCCTTTTATTTTTTCGGAGAAGTCGATGGCTTTCAATAATAATTCTGTTCCCGGTTTTAGCTCTGCGTTAAAAAAAGCCAGTAGTCCACCACCCATGCCTCCGGCTGCACCTGCACCGGGGTAGTTCGTGATATCTTTTCCTGTCGTTTTCTTTATAACTTCGGCTAATGATTGCATGCCTTCATCCAGTCTTTGCACCATATTTGAATCGGCTCCTTTTTGTTGTGCAAAGATATATGCCGCTCCGTCAGGGCCGTAGAAAGGGTTGGCTACATCACATGCTACCATGAAGTGTGTTTCTCTTAGTGCGGGGTGAATACCGGATGTGTCTATGTTTGCCACGGCTTCCATTATTTGGCCTCCTGTACCTAAGGTATGCCCTGATTTGTCTAGAAAGCGGAAACCTAGTGCCTGTAGCATTCCTAATCCTGCGTCATTAGTCGCGCTTCCGCCAATACCGATTATAAAATTTCTGCATCCTTTGTTTAATGCGTCTTTTATCAATTCTCCTGTACCAAAGGTTGTTGTCAGCATAGGATTTCTTTGTTCCATAGGTACGAGAGGTAGTCCGCTGATGGCAGCCATTTCTATAATAGCTGTTCTGCCATTGCCGGACAGACCGTAATGTGTTTTTGTCATTTTCATTAGCGGTCCATGTGCCGATAAGGTTATATATTTCCCTTTAGTGGCTGTGATGAGTACGTCCAGTAAACCTTCACCGCCATCAGCGATGGGAATAACTGAAGTGTGGCAGGAAGGATTTATGCTTTTGATACCTTTTTCGGCAGCTTTTCCTGCTTCTGCTGAAGTTAGACAGCCTTTGAATGAATCGATGGCGATAATTATTTTCTTCATTGTATATCTTTATATAGTGCAAATCTACTGAAAATTTTTCTTCTTTAAATAGAACAGGTTGTCTTTTATTTGTGGATTGGAATATGTGTAGCTTGATGGATAAAGTAGATGTTTTTTGCTTTTGTTTGGGTGTAAGTATTGGTTCTTGAAGTTGATGGTGTTTCCGAACAACCGTCGAGATGTAAGAAAATGATTTTTTTCTTCTCTGCATTTCCTTGCTTGGAGTTTTTCCCCTGTGTTTGCGGAGTCAGCACTTTTGAGAGCTCTGTGGTTTGTGTTTCGTAACCTGTCCGGTTGTCCTTCGGGCTTGCTTCTTTTCCGTCTTTCCTTGTTTTTCCGTCTGCTGTTTTCGTATGGGTTCCTTCCTTTTTCCGTCCTTATACGCGCGTGCGAATATTATAATGTGTCTGTCTTTTTCCTCCCGTGTCCTCCG
>OLPG01003322.1_pt1 | contig 10086 bp, 7 predicted proteins | sample 1672311 | NCBI WGS metagenome assembly OLPG01 (sample SAMEA3136670, study PRJEB25190) | human gut metagenome | biome: human gut; feature: human-associated habitat; material: faeces | place: Austria | collected 2013
GAGATGTCGAAATACGGAAGTGTACTTGGCTTAGATACGATTCGAGGTCTGTTGCATGAGCTTGGTGATCCACAGGACGATCTTAAGTTCATACATATTGCAGGAACGAATGGCAAGGGCTCTGTGCTTGCGTACACTTCGACTATATTAAGTGAGGCTGGCTACAGAACCGGGCGATATGTTTCTCCGACCGTTATGTCTTATCTGGAGAAAATCCAGGTGGACGGAACATGGATCTCGGAATTGGATTTTGCACAGAGTGTAGAGAAGATAAAGGAAGCGATTGCCAGTCTGAAAGCAAAGGGAGAACCTCTCCCGACGTTATTTGAAGCAGAGACGGCAATGGCTTTTTTGTATTTTCGGAAAATGCATTGCGACATGGTCGTACTTGAGACCGGACTTGGCGGTGAGACGGACGCGACGAATATTGTGAAGAATACCATCTGTGCAGCATTTGCAACCATCAGCGTCGATCATCTTGGTGTGATTGGAGATACGCTGGAGGAGATTGCCCGGACGAAGTCGGGCATTATCAAACCTGGTTGTGCGGTAGTATCCGCGAGACAGACAGACGTTGTGAGAAATGTCCTGAAGAAAAAATCAGAAGAGAAGAACTGCTCTTATGTAGAGGCGGAGCCAAAGAAAATGGAAATTCTGACGGACAGTTACGATGGAATCACATTTTCTTATAAAGAGTTTGAAAAGATGCATTCGAATCTTGCGGGGCAGTGCCAGAGAGAGAATCTTGCCACAGCGCTTGAGATTATAAAGCAGTTAAGAACACTTGGATATGAGATCCCGGATGAAGCAGTGCGGGACGGGCTTGCAAAAACCGTGTGGGAAGGCAGATTTACCTGCCTTAGAAAGAATCCGGTTTTTATCATAGACGGAGCGCATAATGAGGATGCTGCAATCAAACTGAGAACATCCATTGAGCGATACTTTAAAGGAAAGGAAATCCAGCTTATTATGGGAGTATTTCAGGATAAGGAGTATGAAAAGATTACAAGTATCCTGTGCCCTCTGGCAAAGAAGGTTTACACTGTAGAACTTCCGAACAAAGCCAGAAGCTTAAGTGCCGGGAAACTTGCGGACTGTGCCGGAAAATATTGCGAAGAAGTAGAAGCAAAAGACAGTATTCAGTCGGCGGTGGAATCAGCGACAGCAGCATGTGGTGCAGGAATGAATAATCAGGTAATCATCGCATGTGGTTCACTTTCTTATCTGGGAGAAGTGAAGCGGATTGTGGAAGAAAATAGAAAAATAGAAAAGAGCGAATAAAAATGATAGATCATGAAAAAGTAGAACAGGCAGTTCGGCTTTTATTAGAAGGAATAGGTGAAGATGTGAACCGGGAGGGGCTTATTGACACTCCGGACCGGATTGCAAGAATGTATGAAGAGATATACGGCGGCATGGAAGAAGATGCAGCAACACATTTGTCCAGGACATTTACAGTAGACAGCAGTGAGATGGTTGTGGAAAAAGATATTACATTTTACTCCACATGCGAACACCATCTGCTGCCATTTTACGGAAAAGTACATATCGGATATATCCCGGATGGAAAAGTCGTAGGACTGAGCAAGCTTGCAAGAACAGTAGAAGTATTTGCAAGAAGACTGCAGCTTCAGGAGCAGTTGACGGGACAGATTGCCGATGCGCTGATGGAGCATATGCAGGCAAAAGGCGCAATCGTGATGATCGAGGCGGAGCATATGTGTATGACTATGCGCGGAATCAAGAAGCCGGGAAGCCAGACAGTGACGCTGGCAAGACGTGGAGTCTTCGAGACAGACCCGGCACTGGAAGAACGATTTTTCCGCATGTTGGAGAGATAGCGATGCTGATGGAAAAGTATATAGAGATGCCGCGCCTCAATGCAGTCTGGAATCATCCACTTTATCAGAAGTATTACCGGGAAAATGAAAAAATTGAGCATGACCGTGAATTTTGTTGTCACCAGATTACACACCTTTTGGATGTAGCGCGGATTGCGTATATTAAGAATCTGGAAGCAGGTCTTGGCATTGATAAGGAGTTGATTTACACAGCAGCAATTTTACATGACATTGGAAAAGCTTTGCAGTACACGGACAAGATTCCTCACGAAATTGCAGGTGAGAAGATCGCAGGCGAGATTTTAGATACACTTTCGGAAAATGATGCATTTTCAGAGACGGAACGGACATGGATATTAGAAGCTGTGCGCGGACATCGCAGAAAATGTAACGGCATGTCGGAGGTGGCAAGACTATTTTATGAGTGTGACAAGCGTTCCAGAAATTGTTTTGCGTGTCCGGTAAAAGAGCAGTGTAATTGGAGCGAAGAAGAGAAGAATATGGAGATAAAGATATGATTATTGGCGGAAAGAAATTTGACGTAGAGCATGAAACTTATGTTATGGGAATCTTGAATGTAACACCGGATTCCTTTTCTGATGGTGGAAAATATAATGGCATGGATCAGGCAATGGAGCATGCAAGACAGATGGTCGAGGACGGCGCAGACATCATTGATGTAGGAGGCGAGTCTACAAGACCGGGACATATAATGATCACGGATGAGGAAGAAATTGCAAGAGTGACTCCTATCATTGAGAAACTGAAAAAAGAGTTTGATGTGCCAATTTCCATTGATACTTATAAAAGTAAGGTGGCAAAAGCAGCAGTTCAGGCAGGAGCAGATCTTGTGAATGATATCTGGGGTCTGAAATATGACGAGAAGATTGCAGATGTCATCGCAAAACATAACGTTGCCTGCTGCCTGATGCACAACCGTGACAATACAGAATATAGCAATTTCCTGGATGATTTTATGGAGGATATGCGGGAGTGTATACGTCTGGCAAAGGCAGCAGGGATTGCAGATGATAGGATTATTCTGGATCCGGGAGTTGGATTCGGAAAGACTTACGAGATGAATCTGGAGATTATTGACAAATTAGAAATCATGCAGAAGCTCAATTACCCAATCCTTCTTGGAACTTCCAGAAAATCCGTCATTGGTCTGACACTGGATCTGCCAGTCGATCAGCGGGAAGAAGGAACACTCGTGACGACGGTATACGGTGTTCAAAAAGGCAGTGCATTTGTGCGTGTCCATGATGTAAAGAAGAATAAGAGAGCCATTCAGATGACAAAAGCGCTTATGCGTGACCATGAGGTATAGAGGATGGAATTAGATCAGATTAAAATTGAAGGTTTGGAAATATTCGCAAATCACGGCGTATTTCCAGAAGAAAATGTACTGGGACAGAAGTTCATCGTGTCCGCAACACTTTATACAGACACAAGAAAAGCCGGAAAGACCGATGAGCTGACGGCATCGATCCATTACGGAGAAGTCAGTGCATTTATTACAGAATTTGTAAAATCACATACATACAAATTACTGGAGCGCGTGGCCGAAGAACTGGTAGAAGATATGCTTCAGAAGTTTGACGGGCTTGAAAAAGTAACACTGGAGATCCAGAAACCATGGGCACCGGTAGGACTGCCGCTTGAGACGGTTTCTGTGAAGATTGAACGTTGCTGGAATGAAGCGTTTATCGCACTCGGATCGAATATGGGTGATAAGAAAAAATACATTGAGAATGCGGTAGAAGAGCTGAAAAATGAAAAACTTTGCAGAGTCCTGAAGGTATCGAAACTGATCGGAACCGAGCCATATGGCGTGACGGATCAGGATGAATTCCTGAACGGGGCACTGAAAATGGAAACACTGCTTACCCCGCATGAGCTTCTGGAGCTGTTACACCGAATTGAGCAGGAAGCCGGAAGAAAGCGGATCCGCAGATGGGGACCGAGAACACTGGATCTGGACATCATTTTCTATGGGGATCAGATCATTGAAGAGGATGATTTATGTATACCACATATCGATATGCAGAACAGGGAATTTGTGCTTGGACCAATGTGTGAGATCGCACCGCATAAACGGCATCCTGTTTTGAAGAAAACGATGACGGAAATGCTTGTAAAGTTAAAGGGTAATAATTGACTTCTTATCGGGAGAGGGTTATACTGAAAGCATTGTGGGGAATCCCAACTGAATTGAAGAGAGGTATAGAAATGGAAGAAAAAAAGAATCTCTGGAGCTCTTATGATGAAGCTGCCAAAAAAGAACTTCATGAAATCAATGAAAAGTACAAAGCTTGCCTGGATGCCGGAAAGACAGAGCGTGAATGCGTAAAGCTTGCGGTTGAGATGGCGAAAGAAGCAGGATATCAGGATATCAAAGATGTTCTGAAAGAAGGAAAGAGCCTGAAAGCAGGAGATAAAGTATATGCGGTATGCATGGAAAAAATGCTTGCCATGTTCCGTATGGGCGAAGAACCGCTTTCAAACGGTATGAATATCCTTGGAGCTCATATCGATTCACCACGTATTGATGTGAAACAGAATCCATTATATGAAAGTGAAGGAATGGCTTATCTGGATACGCATTATTATGGTGGAATCAAAAAATACCAGTGGTTAACAGGACCGATGGCACTTCATGGTGTTGTTGCGAAAAAAGATGGAAGCGTAGAAGAGATCAGCATTGGGGAAAAAGAGTCTGATCCGGTATTTGTTATTACAGACCTTCTTGTTCATCTTGCAGCAAACCAGATGTCAAAGAAAGCAAGTGAAGTGATTGAAGGAGAAAAGCTGGATCTTCTGATTGGAAACAGTCCGCTTGATAAAGCGGAGGGACTTGATGAAGAAGAAAAAGAAACGATCAAGGCTAACGTACTTCATATTTTAAAAGAGAACTATGGAATCGAAGAAGAGGATTTTGCATCGGCTGAGCTGGAAATTGTTCCGGCCGGAAAGGCAAGAGACTGTGGATTTGACCGCAGCATGATCCTTTCTTATGGACAGGATGACAGAGTCTGCGCATTTACTTCTCTGTTCGCTATGCTGGATGTGGAAAATGCAAAGCGTACAGGATGCTGTCTGTTAGTAGATAAAGAAGAAATCGGAAGCGTCGGAGCAACAGGAATGCATTCTCGTTTCTTTGAAAATACAGTTGCAGAGCTTGTTGCACTTACAGAAGGTGAATCTGAACTGAAGGTACGCCGTGCACTTGCTAATTCAAGAATGCTTTCTTCTGACGTAAGTGCTGCTTATGATCCGATGTTTGCAGAAGCATTTGAAAAGAGAAGTGCCGCTTTCTTTACAAAGGGACTTGCATTCAACAAGTTTACAGGAAGCCGCGGAAAGAGCGGATCCAATGATGCAAATGCAGAATATCTTGCAAGACTGCGCAAGGTGATGGACGATGCAGGCGTTACTTACCAGTTCGCAGAACTTGGTAAAGTCGATGTAGGCGGCGGCGGAACCATCGCATATATTATGGCAAATTATGGTATGGAAGTGATCGACAGCGGTGTTGCTGTACTTTCCATGCATGCACCTTATGAAGTCAGCAGCAAAGCTGATGTGTATGAAGCAGTAAAGGGATACAGAGCATTCCTTCTGAATATGTAAAAGATGAAAAGAACTCAGGCAAAACAATGGATACAGTCCGGTTTTGCCTGAGTTTTTTCTGATAATAACAAAATTTATAGTATATAAAAGAAATTTAATTACGGAGATTTTTTTTATAGAAGAAATCACTTGAAGGAATTGAACTCTTCGATAAATTCACTTTTTTTGTACGAAAAAAAGTGCATAAGGGTTGACTATCACAGTTAAAACATTTACAATATTAGTGCGGTAAAATCCGTTTTTTAAGGGCGATATAAGATATGAAAAGAGCAGACAGTTACCAGTCTGACTGTGATTTTCAAGTTTTATATATATCAATTACCAATAACGAGGAGGAATTGTAAAATGGCAACAAAATGGGTTTACATGTTTACAGAAGGTAATGCCGATATGAGAAACCTGCTTGGTGGAAAAGGCGCTAACCTTGCTGAAATGACAAACTTAGGTCTTCCAGTGCCACAGGGCTTCACAATCACAACAGAAGCTTGTACTCAGTATTATGAGGACGGAAGACAGATCAATGAAGAAATCATGGCTCAGATCATGGAAGCTATTACAAAGATGGAAGGAATCACAGGAAAGAAATTCGGTGATAAAGAGAATCCGCTCCTTGTATCCGTTCGTTCCGGTGCCAGAGCTTCCATGCCCGGCATGATGGACACAATCCTGAATCTCGGATTGAACGAGGAAGTCGTTCATGTCCTGGCGAAGAAGTCCGGCAATCCAAGATGGGCCTGGGATTGCTACAGACGATTTATCCAGATGTATTCCGATGTCGTTATGGAAGTGGGCAAGAAGTATTTTGAAGAACTCATTGACAAGATGAAGGCTGAAAAGGGCATCAAGCTGGATATCGACCTGACAGCAGATGATCTGCATGCGCTGGCAGACCAGTTCAAAGCCGAATATAAAGAGAAAGTCGGCAAAGACTTCCCGGATGATCCGACAGATCAGCTGATTTATGCCATCAAAGCTGTTTTTCGTTCCTGGGACAACCCAAGAGCTAATGTTTACCGTATGGACAATGATATTCCATATTCATGGGGGACTGCTGTCAATGTACAGATGATGGCTTTCGGCAACATGGGAGAGACATCCGGTACAGGTGTTGCCTTTACCCGTGACCCGGCAACTGGTGAGAATCGTCTTATGGGTGAATTCCTTCTGAATGCCCAGGGTGAAGATGTTGTGGCCGGTGTCCGTACACCACAGAAGATTTCTCATCTGCAGGAGATTATGCCGGATGTTTATGACCAGTTTGTTGGTATCTGCCATAAACTTGAAGACCATTACAGAAATATGCAGGATATGGAATTTACTATTGAAAACGGTCATCTCTATATGCTGCAGACTCGTGACGGCAAACGTACCGCTCAGGCTGCACTTAAGATTGCCTGTGATTTAGTAGATGAAGGCATGATTTCCGAAAAAAGGGCAGTGGCCATGATTGACCCGCGTAACCTTGATACATTGCTTCATCCACAGTTTGACCAGACCGCTTTAAAGAATGCCGTTCCAATCGGTAAAGCCCTTGGTGCTTCTCCTGGTGCTGCCTGCGGCAAGATTGTATTTTCGGCAGATGATGCCAAAGAATGGGCAGATCGGGGTGAAAAGGTTGTGCTTGTCCGTCTTGAGACATCCCCGGAGGATATCGAAGGCATGAAGGCAGCTCAGGGCATCCTGACTGTTCGCGGTGGTATGACATCCCATGCAGCGGTTGTGGCCCGTGGTATGGGTAAATGCTGTGTATCTGGATGCGGCGATATCGTCATGGATGAAGAGAATAAACGCTTTACCCTCGGTGGCAAAGAATATCACGAAGGTGATGCTATTTCCATAGATGGTTCAACAGGCAAGATTTATGCAGGTATTATTCCAACCGTTGATGCAACTATTGCCGGTGAATTCGGACGTATTATGAGTTGGGCGGACAAGTACCGCACTATGGGTGTTCGTACCAATGCAGATACACCTAGAGACGCCAGAAAAGCCCGTGAACTCGGTGCACAGGGTATCGGTCTTTGCCGTACCGAGCATATGTTCTTCGGTGAGGGCAGAATTGATGCTTTCCGTGAGATGATCTGTGCAGAGACGAAGGAAGAACGCGAAAAAGCGCTTGAGAAGATTCTGCCGTATCAGCAGGATGACTTTGAACAGATTTATGAGGCCATGGAAGGACTGCCGGTAACAATTCGTTTCCTTGACCCGCCATTGCATGAGTTCGTTCCGACAGAGGAAGAGGATATTGAGAAACTGGCCAAAGCCCAGGGCAAGAGCATTGAACATATCAAAGGCATCATTCAGGGTCTCCATGAATTTAATCCGATGATGGGACACCGGGGCTGCCGTTTAAGCGTGACTTATCCTGAAATTGCAGTTATGCAGACAAAGGCTGTTATCCGTGCAGCCATCAAAGTGCAGAAAGCACATCCAGAATGGACACTTGTACCTGAAATTATGATTCCGCTTGTAGGCGAAATTAAGGAATTGAAGTATGTCAAGAAGACAGTTGTGGAAACAGCTGATGCAGAGATTAAAGCCTCCGGCGTTGATCTGAAGTATGAAGTTGGTACAATGATCGAAATCCCTAGAGCAGCATTGACAGCGGATGAGATTGCCTCCGAGGCGGACTTCTTCAGTTTCGGTACCAACGATCTGACACAGATGACCTTCGGTTTCTCAAGAGATGATGCAGGCAAATTCCTGAACGCTTACTATGATGCCAAGATTTATGAGAGTGATCCATTTGCCAAGGTAGACCAGAAGGGTGTCGGCAAACTGATGAAGATGGCCATTGACCTTGGTCGTCCGGTTAATCCGAAACTGCATATCGGTGTCTGCGGCGAGCATGGCGGCGACCCGTCATCCGTGGAATTCTTCAATAAAATAGGTCTGGATTATGTGTCCTGTTCACCTTTCAGAGTGCCAATCGCACGTTTAGCAGCAGCACAAAGTACCATCAAAATGTCAGAGGCAAAATGACATGTTTGTTAGAGGGGAAAGCAAAATATCCTGTTAAAGGGTAAAATTGCCAACCAATCTAAAAATTGTCCAAACGTAAAAATTGACCTTGTAGGTCTGTAGCAATACAGACCCACAGGGTCTTTTTTATTATCAAAATAGAGCGAAAACCTTGATTTTAGGTGATTTTTCGCACCCTGATAAAACACAAATTTTATTTAGTATTTCTTCAAAATATTTCCGGGTATCTTTGAATTGTTGTTGCAAAGAAGTTGAAGCAACAAATGTTTTGAAAAACACTGTAAAATCAAGGTATAACAACATCTCTAGCTATAATAATGAGTTATAGCTTCTATTTAAAATATGCATATTTCTTATACGCCAATCTGTGGTAGAATAGTAGCAGAGTGACAAGAACAGAAAGGAAATTTCATGATGGATAAAGGAACAATCTTTAAATTTTATAATGATCTTGATACAGACCAGATTATCGCATCGCAGTATCTGCTGCTGCCGAATCTGGAAGAAATGAAAGCCCATACTTTCGAATCTCAAGATCCTGATTTTGCAAAGAAGGTAAAGCCTGGTGATTATGTGGTAGCCGGGGAGAACTTCGGCTGCGGTTCTTCAAGAGAACAGGCACCTGGCGTTTTAAAAGCCCTTGGTGTAAAGGCTGTTATTGCCAAATCATTTGCCAGAATCTTTTTCAGAAATGCCATTAATATCGGACTTCCGGCCATTGTCTGTAAAGATCTTCCAGATGATGTTCAGACAGGAGACACCATGGAACTTCATATGTCTGAGGGTACGGTTGAAGCCAATGGCAAGACTTATACATGTACCAAGCTTCCGGAGTATATGCAGCATATTTTAAATCAGGGCGGCTTAATCGCTTCTTTGAACAAAGAGGAGGACAAGTAAGATGGGAATGACAATTGCAGAGAAAATTATTGCCGCTGCCGCAGGTGTTGAGAGTGTACGTCCCGGCGATATTCATACAGTGAATCTTAACAGAATGATGAGCAATGACGGCACAACGCATCTGACCGTTGATATGTACAATAACCAGCTGAATCATCCACATATCGCAGATCCAAAGAAACTTGTTTTTATTGTTGACCATAATGTACCGTCCGACAATCCGAAGACAGCCGCCTCCCAGAAGAAGATGAGAGATTTTGCCAGAGAAAACGGTATTGATTTCTGGGAAGGAAAAGGTGTCTGCCACCAGATCATGATGGAGAATTATGTCTGTTCAGGAGAATTGATTTTCGGTGCAGACAGCCATACATGTTCTTACGGTGCCATAGGTGCATTCGGTACCGGTGTGGGCTGTACAGACTTCCTTTACGGTATGGTTACAGGTACATCCTGGGTACTGGTGCCCGAAACAGTGAAGTTCAACCTGATCGGCAAACTGCCTGATGGTGTTTATGCCAGAGATTTAATCCTTGAGATCATTGGTACCGTGGGTGCCAACGGATGCAACTATCAGGTCATGGAATTTACAGGAGAGGGTGCGAAGACACTGAGCATTTCAGATCGTATCGCGCTTTGCAACATGGCAGTTGAAGCCGGTGCGAAGACAGGTATTTTTGAACCGGATGAGAAAGCCATTGCTTATCTCGAAGAACACGGACGTAAGCCTAAA
>OLPG01003331.1_pt1 | contig 10060 bp, 8 predicted proteins | sample 1672311 | NCBI WGS metagenome assembly OLPG01 (sample SAMEA3136670, study PRJEB25190) | human gut metagenome | biome: human gut; feature: human-associated habitat; material: faeces | place: Austria | collected 2013
TTTCATTTAATACAAATCTGTTTGCCATAATTAAATCTCCTCTTTTCTAACTACATACATTTTAGTATCATGTGAAAATAAAAACAAGTTACATTTAAGCCTATGTGTAACATTTCACATACTTTTTTAAAAAAAAGAGTAATTTCATTTTTTAGAAATTTACTCTCATTTATGATTTCTTTGTTGATGAATTATTTTTTTATGTGCATACATATTTTTGTCAGCAATATGAAAAGCTTCTTTAAATGGTAACGTATCATCCATCGCTGTATAATAGCCAAAGGCTGCATCAAGTTTTAAAATATTATCTGTCTTCGAATGAAAACTTTCTCGCAATTGTTCAATTAGCTTTTCAGCTTGTTGATGATCATGATGTGGACATAAAATTAAAAACTCATCTCCACCTACACGAATTGCAATACTTTCTTTAGAAATTGTTTCTTGAATGCTATTAGCAATTCTTTGTAATAATAAATCTCCATATTCATGTCCTAAATGATCATTAACTTCTTTTAAATAGTTACAATCGATCATAATCAAGCTTGTTGGAAAATCATCTTTTCGTACATAGTTTTTACTTCTTACTTCCATATAATTACGATTATATAATCCCGTTAGTTTATCTGTAAATGATAACTCTTCTAATTCTTTTTCAAGTCGTATTTGTTTTGTTACATCCGTAACGATTCCAATGATTCCAATAATCTTATCTTGATGAAAAACAGGATTTTTTCTTATTTCATAATATAATGATCCTGTTTCAAAAGGAAATTCACTAATATAATCACTGCCTTTTCCTGTTTCAAGAATTTTTAAATCATCTTCATAATAAAGTTGTCCTAATTCCTTATTTTTTTGAATTTCTTTATCTGTTTTTCCAATAATACTATTTTCTTTTCCACCATTGACAAGAGCACAAATTTCTGAGGCAAAACGATATTTACATTCTGTATCTTAAAAAAAGATATTGGCAGGCGCACTTTTCATAAAAAGTAAAACTTCTTCTAGATTAAATCCTATTTGCTCATCCATATTTTTTCCCTCCCATGATGATTCTTTATTATTTACTATATAATATAAAATAAGATTTATTTTGTAAATATTGTACCCCCCCCCCTCGATTTTTGTCAAATTATCTTATAAAGAAAAAAGGGAACAAAGTCCCTTAATCAATTGCATTTGCTGCTTGATATGCACTTCTAACGGCGCTAGCAATATCAGCTGTTCTTTCACCAGAACAATCACCAATATAAGCAAATGGTATATGAATATTTTCTTCTACAAAAATATTTTTCTTTGAACCTAAAGCATTAACAATTGTATCTGCTTTAATTTCTTTATCTTCTGTATAAACAATATTATTTTCAATATGATCCACTTTCGTATTAACATATTGTTTAACACCATGACTTTCAAAGTCTTTCATCATTAATGGTAAAACAGTTGTTGATTCACCTGCAGCAATTTTATCCATCATTTCCACAATTGTCACTTGATGACCTTTGTTAGCAAGATATTCTGCAGTTTCAGCACCTACAAGACCACCACCGATAACAACACAAGCACCTTGTACTTCTTGTCCATTTAAAACATCCCAACTTGAAACAATGTTGCTTTCTTTATGAGGAATAGGCATTTCCATGTTATGTGCTCCAATAGCTAGAAGTGCATAATCATAATCATTAATATCTTTTACTTCTTCATTTAAATGAATATCGACATTTAATGTAGGTAAGATTTTTTCATAATATTCAACACTTCTCAAAATTTCACTTTTGCGTGGTGGCATAGCAGCGATATTGATTTGTCCGCCTAATTTATTTTCTTTTTCAAATAAAGTAACATGATGTCCTTTAATAGCTGCAACTCTTGCCGCTTCTAAACCAGCAATTCCTCCACCAATTACAACAACATTTTTAGGAGCGGCTGTCTTTTTAATCGACATTGTAGCTTCGTTACCATTTTCTGCATTTAAAACACAAGAAATATATTTTCTATTTTGAATTGCATCCACGCAGCCTTTATTACAGTTTAAACATTCACGAATACATTCTCCCCTTTGTACCTTTAAAGCAATATCAGGATCTGTAAGTAAAGAACGTCCATAACCAATAATATCTGCATCGCCATCATTTAAGATTTTTTCTCCAGCCTCAACACTTACAACTCTTCCGACTGTCGCTACCGGAATTGAAACAGCGTCTTTTACTTTTCTTGCAACAGGTAATGTCCAATTATAAGGAACATCTCCCATAGGTGGAATGGTATCTCCCATATTTCCTGTATGATTCGCTTGAGCTACTTGAATCATGTCGACACCTACTTCTTCAAGTCTTTTAGCAAAAGCAATTCCTTCTTCTTCCTTTAAACCACCTTTACCTCTAAAAGTACCATCTTCATTTTTAGTAACAATTGGTAATTTATATTCTATCGTAAGTTCAGGGGCTGCTTCTTTAATGGCTTGAACAACTTCTAAAGCATAACGAATACGATTTTCAAAACATCCACCATATTCATCTTCGCGATGATTTAAAATTTCTGAACAAAGTGATCCTAAAAGACGATCTCCATGCACTTCAATGGCATCAATTCCAGCAAGCATCGCTTTATGAGCACAACTTGCAATACTTTCTTTGATTTGATTAAGTTGTTCATGATTTGCTTCACTTACAAAGTGTTGCATATCATGATGAAGTTTAGCATACGCATCTTTTGTAAGCTTTTGCGCAATTTCTGTTTGTTTTAAAGCTTCATCTTCGTTTCCTTGTTCTTTTGCCTGCGCCGCTTTTTGACGAGCCATTCCCGCTTCCATAATCATTTTTCCAACACCAGGAACATCATATTCTGGATGGAAGATTTGTAAAGCGACTTTACAATCATATTGATGTAAGGTATCCGCTAATTGTTTAAAAGCTGGAATTTGTTCATCATTATAAAGTTTTGGTGTTGGCGAAGCTGTACGAACAGGAGCAACATCTCCAATAACAACATAAGATACGCCACCTTTAGCCAGTCTTTCATAAAAACTTAAACTTCTTTGTCCAATAGAGCCATCTCTTTCTTCATATCCTGTCGTAAGAGGTGGAAACATAATTCTGTTTTTTAATGTCATTTTTCCAACTTGAATCGGTTCTAATAGTTTCATATTATATCTCCCTTGTTATTTGATATGCTTGACTGATGGCATCTTTAAGTGTTCCAACCTTTTGACAATCACCAATTAAATGGGCATTTTCAATTGGTGAAGAAATTGGTTGATATCCCACCGCAAACACTAAAGTATCCACATCATTTAAAACATATTCTTGATTATTTTTTTCATATTTAATTGTTGTTTCATCAACGTAAGTAATTTTAGAATTAAGTTCAATCTTAACCCCTTTTTCCATCATACGTCTTGTAAGTAAACTCTTGGTTGCTCCTGATTCACCTGTCATTAGACCATTTGTCATTTCAATTAAAGTAATATCTCTATTTGTAGAGAATAAATCATTAATTAATGGTGCTAAATAATCAGCTGTTTCACAACCAACAGAACCGCCACCAATAATCACAATTTTTCTACCTGGGAATTTTTTACCTGATAAAATATCATCCGCTGTCATTGTTTGTTTAAACACTTTATAAGCTTCTATTTCTTTTGGTGTTGCTCCAACGGTTGTAATGATTTCATAATCTTTAAATTCTGTTTCAATCATTTCTTTTGTAACCGTTGTATTGTAACGAATATCCACACCTTCTAATTGATTTTTCATATATTTTACAACTTTTGTAATTTCTTGTTTACCAATAGGTACACAAGCAATGAGTAATTGTCCACCTAAACGATCTGTTTTTTCGCATAAAACAACGTCATGTCCTCTTTTTTTAGCAACATAAGCTGCTTCCATCCCTGCTGGTCCACCACCAATAACAAGAACTTTTTTCTTAACGGATGCTTCTTCAATTTCTTCTTTTTCTACAGCTGGATTCACTGTACAACTGATTGGTTTTCCAAACATGATTCCTGTAAGACATCTTCCACAACCAATACATGGACGAATATCATCAATACGCCCTTCTTTAGCTTTATTAGCGAATTCGCTATCACATAAATTAGGACGACCAATCATACAAATATCTGTTTTACCGTTAGCAATCAATTCATCCGCCACCCATGGTTCATTAATACGAGAAACCGTTGCTACTGGAATCGAAACATGTTTTTTGATTTCTTCACTGGCATGCATATGTGGTGCTGGTGCTGTTCCACTTGCAGGCATAGAGCTTCCTCTTTTAATAGTATTTCCACCTGAAACATGAATAAAGTCAACAGTCGCCTTTTCTAATTGTTTAGAAACATAGATCATATCATTAAGTGTTAAACCACCGTCACTGTATTCATCTCCTGAAATACGTACATCAATGATAAAGTCTCTACCACATTGTTTTCTTACTTCCTCAATAACTTCTAAAGTAAGACGTAATCTTCCATGAATATCACCACCATATTCATCAGTTCTTTTATTATAAAGAGGTGTTAAAAAACCACCAAGTAAACCATGTGCATGCGCTGCTTGGATTTCCACACCATCTCCACCTGCTTTTTTAAAGCGTAACGCTGCTTCACCAAATTGTTTAACAAGCACTTTTAATTCTTCTTTTGTAACTTCTCTTGGTGCACTTTTAGCATAATAAGGTCCTACATTTGATGGAGCTATTAATTGTGGTGTTCCTTGTATTGGAAAAGCCATATAAGCAGGATGAAACAACTGCGATAAGATTTTAGTATCATATCGATGCACAGCATCCACTAATTTTTTCCATCCTGGGATATAAGAATCATCATAGATTGACATATCTCCTGGTAAATATGTATATGTTGGTTCTACGGTTGTTACTTCTGTAACAATCAAACCAACGCCTCCTTTAGCACGGGCTTCATAGTGTTTTACTAAGGCATCTGTGACGTATCCTTTATCAGCAAGATTTGTTGATAAAGGAGGCATAAAGATACGGTTTTTTATTGTTGTATTTCCTATTTGAATAGGGGTAAATAAATGTTGATATTGATTATTCATAACGTTTTCTCCTTCATGTTTATTTTATCACAAGTATAAAATGAAAACGTTATCATATAATGAAAGTTATACCTATTTTTTGTCCTACAAAAATAAAAACAAGGACAAATTAACGCCCTTGTCAGCAACTATTCTTTTATTTTTATCATTAATTCATTCTTTTCTTGTTTTAAAGAAGCATGATCTATTTGTTTATAATGATAAAGGATTTCCTCATTTTCTTTAGTAATTTCAAGATTTTCATCTTGATAAATTCTCTTTTCATTTATAAGATGTTGAATCAATTCAATTTGTTTTTGATCTAAAGACATCCTTTGTTTACGTTGTTCTTTATTATACTTCAAATTCTTTTGAAATTGTTTACGATAGATACTTGGAGTAATTCCATACAATTCTTTAAATGCTTGACTATATGCTTTAGAACTTGTCATACCGCAATGAAAAGCAATTTCATCAATTGAATCCTTTCCCGCAAGAAGTGCTTCTAAAGAGTGACGTATTCTTACCATTGATAAATACTTTACAAAACTGACGCCTGTATATCTTTTAAATAAACGTGAAGCATAGGAATTACTAAAAGATAGATTCTTAGCAATATCTTCTAAATGAATATCTTTTTGATAATTTTGATCAATGAAAAGAATAGCTTTCATATAATTTTCATGATTTTTAGATGTTAAAGGAAGTTGTTCTATTGAATATTCTTTATTCTCACTAATGATATAGATCAAGTGAGAAATCACTTTATTCAATAAATAAACATTATCTTTCTTTTGAATAAAATGAAGTAATAAAATACCAAGTTGTTGTTGAATTTGTAGAAGTAACTTTTCATTTTGATTTTTACGACAAACACAAGATTTAAAACTTTGATCAATATCTCCTACCATATAATGAGGTAAATATGAAAAATCAATATGTAACGTTAAAATAATACTTTCAGGCTCATTCATTTTAAGCATATGAATATCATATGGTGCAATTAAAACAAGTTCATGTTTCTTAATAAGTGTTGACATACTTTCCGTAATAACTTCATAACTACCTTTTAAAACATAAGAGATTTCTAAACTTGATTGTCTTGAAAAAGCTAAACGATTAAATTGGTTAATACTTAAACTTAGAGGATAACCAAATTTTTGTCCTGAAAAGTCATAATAATAATTCATATTTTGCATATTTACCATCTCATTTCTTCTTTTATCTTATCATGAAAAAAGCAATAAAAAAAGCCTCGTTAAAGGCTTATGGTAATGGTTTATCACTTGCAAGATAGAGATCATACCATTCTTGACGTGTAAGTTGTATTTTACAAGCTTCACTGATTTCTTTTAAATGAATAGGTGATGTTGTTCCAACAATCGGTTGCATTTTAGCTGGATGTCTTAAAAGCCACGCAATCGCAATTGTTGGTTTTGTTACGTGATATTTATTTGCAATTTCTTGCATAACATCGTTTAATTTTTGATAGTCAGGATGATCAATAAAAGTTCCTTCCGCCCAAGAAGCTTGAATTGAACTCCATGGTTGAATTGTAATATCATTTAAACGACAATAATCTAAAACACCACCATCTTTATCTTGAGCAAAAGCTTCTTTCATATTCATATTTAATCCCGAATCAATCATCACTGAATGAACAATCGATAATTGAAGTTGATTAATAATTAAAGGATATTTTGAATATTTCTTCAACAATTCAATTTGTAAAGGTGTATGATTTGAAACTCCAAAATATTTTACTTTTCCTGCTTGATAAAGTTCATCAAAAGCTTCTGCTACTTCTTGAGGATCACATAAAGCATCTGGGCGATGAAGCAATAAAATTTCTACATGATCCGTATTTAATCTTTTTAGTGAATCATTGACACATTGAAGAATATGTTCTTTAGAAAAATCATATCTTTTTCCTGGTACAATGCCACATTTTGTTTGAAGAATCATCTTTGCACGATATTCTGGATGACGTTTTAAAACTTCACCAAATACTTCTTCTGATTTTCCTCCACCATAAATATCAGCATGATCAAAAAAATTAATTCCTAAATCTAATGCTGTTTTTACAAGTTCTTCTACTTCTTCTACACTTTTACCACTAATTCTCATACATCCTAAAGCGATTTTAGAAACTGTCAAATCACTTTGTGGTAATTTATAATATTCCATCTTTTTATCTCCTATAATTTCAATAAATTTAAACCAACTTCTTCATCAAAATAACGATCTACTTCTCCATTAATAATTTGAATAACCATTTCACAGGTTGCAGAAACAATAGCTTTATTTAAATGTCCACCGAATACTTGTCCTTGATCATTTCCCGCTGATAAATGCATATGACTGTAATATTCATCATTCATTGTATTGATTGTTCCCGTAAGCGAAACAATTTCAAAATCACCTTTAAATTCATTGGCATAATATTTCTTTTCTTTTGTTTTAAAAACACCTACCGTAAATTCATTAATGGCACCAAGAGCTGAAATACTGGCGAGTTTAATCTTTTCTTTTAAAGCAACGTTTTTAACTTGTTCAACAATATCTTCTCCCTTATCCATTCTTACAATAATTGTTTGTTCAAATCTTTGATATTTCATTTTATCCTCCTTATCTATCTTTGATCAACACGATATTTCCATCTACCTGATAGAAAACGCGTAGAAAGTAATAAACATCTTGATACATTATCTAAAACCATCATGATCCATACACTTTCAAGTCCAAGCGAAAATACATTGATCATCAACATGGAACCAAAAATACGAATCCCCCACATTGTCATTAAAGAAAAAACAAAAGGTGCTTTTGTATCTCCCATCCCATTAAATGTTCCTTCTAAAATAATTAAAATACCATATATAGGTTCACTTACTGAAACTATACGTAAAACTCTTGTTCCTAAAGCAATAACGCGTGGATCTGGTGTAAATAAAGCCATTAAATGACCGGCAAATATAAATAAGAAAATTCCCGCCATCAACATAATACTTGAGGTAATGCAACAAGTAAGATAAGTCATACGTTTAACTTTCACTTTATCTTTTTCACCTACCGCATTTCCTACAAGAGTGCTTACAGACGATTGAAAACCATAACCCGGTGCATAGAAAGCTTGTTCAGCTTGAATGGCAATGGTATGTGTCGCAAAAGGAACAACTCCTAGTTTCGCAATCAAGGAAGCAAAAGTAACATGTCCTAAACAAATCACACTTCTTTCCATAACAACAGGTGTCGCAATTTTTAAGCATTCTAAACATAATGGTTTATGAAAATGGAAACCGGTATGTTTAAAATCAAAAATTTGATTTTTATAATAATGTCTAAAAATCATAACGCCTCCAACAACATAAGAAATTGCTGAAGCAATGGCCGCACCTGAAACTGAAAGTCCCGCTCCGTATACTGTTATGCCAACCACCTTTCTTGTGGGATAAATCAAAATAAAGTTTAAAATAATATTAATTAAGTTCATATAAACATTGATCATCATCGGCGTTTTCATATCTTTAACTGCACGAAGCGTTGATGATAAAACGATAATCATTGTCCTAAAAATAAAAGGTGAAGAAACAATAAAGAAATAAATTGATGCATCTTTTCTTATTTCTTTTGCTCCATTTAACCAACCTGGTAAAAATGGTGCAATAATAACACTTATAATTGACGTTAATAAACCTATAACCAAGGAAATAAAAAGGGCTTGTTGTCCTGTCATCTGTACCTTTTTATGATTTTTTGCGCCATCAGCTTGAGCACATACTGCTAAGATTCCAACCCCAAAAGCGACTGAAATGCTTCCTAGAAGCCATGTAACTGATGATGTTAAACCAACTGCAGCCGAAGCTGTTGCTCCCATGGCACCGACCATAGCCGTATCTACATAAGTGACAATCGTATTCATTGCTTCTTGAATAATTGCCGGCCAAGCAAGATGACATATTCTTTTAATATCTGTTTTATACTTCATTCTCTCATCCTTCCATTAAGTCTATTATACAACAAAAAAAGGAATAAACAATGTTATTCCTATGCTGCTTGATATAAACGTGTTCTTTTAACATCTAGATATTTCCAGTATTTTCTTTCCCGACCGCCTACAGCTATTACTAATTGATCACTATAGCCAAATTCTCTGGCAATCGTTCCTTTTTTCACTTTAGAAATGTGTGTTAATTTACCATCAAGTATTGCATATTTCATAATAGCTACCCCCTTTATCTACTTCTATTATATATATTTAAGGAAAAGCTATTTTTATTTATATATGTTTAAACACCTGTTTTTTGTATTTAAAAAGGAGATTTTAAATCTCCTTTTCTATTTATACTAGAAATCTACTTCAGTATCATAGTAGCATGCTTTTAATAGAGCAACCATTTCATCATGATTTGGAATACGTGGGTTTGATCCAGTACATGCATCAGCAATAGCGTTGTCTGCGATTTCATCAACACGTGCTAAGAAGATATCTTCTGGAACAAATCCAGTTTCAGCTGGCATACCATCTGCACCATATTTATTAATTCCATGAGGAATATTTAATTCATCATTCATTCCTCTTAAATATTTAATTAATAAAGCAACTTTTTCATCATCGTTAGCTCCACCTAAATGCATATAATCAGCAATGACACCATAACGTTTTTTAGCTGTTGGATCTTTTGCATTGAATGCAATAACTTTTGGTAAATACATTGCATTGGCAGCACCATGGATAATATGTCCACCTTGATCAACGAAAGCAGCTCCTGTTTTATGAGCCATTGAGTGAACAATACCTAATAAGGCGTTAGAAAATGATTGCCCTGCTAAACATTGAGCATCATGCATTGTATCTCTTGCAGCCATGTCTCCATTATATGATTTTACTAAATTAGCTTGAATTAATTCAATTGCATGAATTGCAAGTGGATCTGTATAGTTACAATTTGCAGTAGAAACATAAGCTTCAATAGCATGAGTCATTGCATCCATACCAGTATGAGCAACTAATTTAACTG
>OLPG01003333.1_pt1 | contig 10054 bp, 10 predicted proteins | sample 1672311 | NCBI WGS metagenome assembly OLPG01 (sample SAMEA3136670, study PRJEB25190) | human gut metagenome | biome: human gut; feature: human-associated habitat; material: faeces | place: Austria | collected 2013
GCCGCGATAACGATAAAAACTCGCAAAGCGTGTTTTTATCGTTTAAATGCATTTTAGCTCGTAACTGTGAAGGTACTGAACAGTTACAAATTATATTAAGAAGAAAGAGGGAATTAAAATGGCATCTTTCAATCAGACAGCCGGCACCAGAACGCAGGCAAGAAACAATACTCAGGCGATTGTGGTAACCGCCATGTGCATCGCACTGACTTATATTTTTACAGCAGTTGTTAATATCCGTTTACCGTTTGCACCAAACGGTGGACTGATCCACCTTGGCAATGTTCCATTATTCCTTGCTGCTATCATCTTCGGCAAGAAAACCGGTGCACTCAGCGGTGCCTTCGGTATGGGACTCTTTGACCTGTTCTCCGGCTGGACTGCATGGGCTCCATTCACTTTCATTATCGTTGGTCTGATGGGCTTCTCCGTTGGTGCAATCACAGAGAAGAAAAAAGGCTTTGGCTGGAAAGTGGTTGCAATCCTGGTTGCATGCGTGATCAAAATTGCCGGATACTACATCGCAGAAGGTATCATTTACGGTAACTGGATCACTCCGGCCTCTTCTATCCCGGGCAACCTGCTGCAGGTAGGAGTTGCCGCTGTAGTTGTTCTGATTATCTCCGGTCAGTTACAGAAACTGGCAGAAAGGATGGGCTTATGTACAAAATGATGACTCCAGGTCCTTCTCAGGTCCGCGAAAATGTTCTGCTGGCAAGGAGCAGACAGTTTCAGAATCCGGATCTGGACTGTGACTTTGTGGAATATTACCATGACACCTGTAAACTCTACAGCAGTCTGCTGCATACCGAAAACGAATCTCTGATTCTTGGCGGAGAAGGTATCCTCGGTCTGGAAGCTGCCTGTGCCTCCCTGACTGAACCGGGCGACCGGGTTCTGGTTCTGGATAATGGAGTATTCGGAGAAGGATTCAAAGATTTTGTCTCCATCTACGGTGGCACACCTGTTCTTTACACCTGCGATTACTCCCATCCCTTCGATGTGAATGATCTGAAAGCTTATTTGGAAAAAGACCATGATTTCAAATATGCAACTGTTGTTCACTGTGACACGCCAAGTGGTATGTTAAATGATATCGCTTCCATCTGTCCGTTATTAAAGTCCTACGGAATCCTCACAGTTGTTGATTCCGTAGCAGGAATGTTCGGCGAAGATGTCCGTGTGGATGACTGGAAGATCGACCTGTTATGCGGTGGTTCCCAGAAAGCTGTGTCCGCACCTCCGGGACTGACAATGGTAACGTTGAGTGCAGACGCGAAAGCAGCCATGGAAAAGCGTAAAGCACCGATTGCATCTTTTTATGCGAATCTGCTGACCTTCAAAGGCTACTATGAAGCCAAATGGTTCCCATACACCATGCCGGCCAGCGATATTTACGGACTTCGCACTGCTCTGGAAAACATTAAAGCCGATCCACAGATTCTGGAACGCCACGCCAAAGTAGCAGCCTACACTCGCGAAGCCATCACTTCCATGGGCTTACAGCTCTACCCGGCATGTGGTTACTCCAACACCGTAACCACTTTCGAAGTACCGGAAGGCCACACCGCGGAAGAAATCCTTCACAAGATGCGCTACGATCACAACATCCTCTTAGCCGGCTCCTTCGGCTGCTTCGCAGGAAAACTGATCCGCATCGGTCATATGGGCGAAAACGCATATATGGAAAAAGTTCAGAAAGTACTGGATGCGTTGAAAGAAGTTTTGAACAAATAAATCTATATTAAACTAAAAAAGGTTGATATACTACCGTAAAACTACATAGTATACCAACCTTTTTGTTATATTACATATCAATACATAATCCTGTGAGGCATTTCTATTCTATCTGTCATCCCAAAAAGCACTTGATTACTTATATTCTTGCAACAAAAAATGGAAGCAAGGGGGCTCGAACCCCTGACCTCTCGCGTGTGAGGCGAACGCTCATCCCAGCTGAGCTATGCTTCCATATCTATTATTATAGTCCCTTTCTCCCAAAAATCAACCACGATTTTTATCACATTTTGCGAAATTTTCACATTCAAACAAATTCCTAATTCTCTTTTTTCATCCAGTATCTTTTTTCTTATTATTCATACCGTACAACATCACTCTACACCTCCTCCCCCTTTGGCTAACGCACAGCAGCCGCCCCTTGCTTCGCTCCTGCAGGCAACACTGTGTGGGCGCTTAGGGGAAGCTTTGAAATCCGACGCTTACGTAGACTTTCGCGAGGGTCAGCCGACCCTCGTGAATTTAGTCGAAGTTAGCGGCTAGTTCAAAGTTCCCCTGCCCACGTTGCCAGCAGGAGCGAAGCAAGGGGCGGCTGCGTCCCCATTAGCCAACACTCTCATATTTTAAATAATGTAGTTCCCCACATCCGTAGTATCCGCCAGTAAATCTGCAATCGTAATCCCATCGAAATACTCCGTGATCACTTTGTATGCTCCCTCCCACATTTTCAGGGTCTTGCAGACAGAAACTCTTTCACATTGATTCGGCTCATGTTCCAGACAGGCTATCGGTGCCAGAGACCCCTCTGTCAACCGAAGAATACTTCCAATCGTATATTCTGACGGATCCTTCAATAGCTGATAACCGCCTCCCTTTCCTCTCAGCGAACGCACAAATCCGTTCTTGCTCAGAGAAGCCACGATAGCCTCCAGATACTTCTCGGAAATCTCCTGCCTTTTTGCTATATCCATCAACGGAATATACTCTCCCGTATTATGTTCTGCCAGATCCAACATTACACGAATCGCATAACGCCCTCTTGTCGATATTTTCATGCTATAACCTCCATATTTCCTATATACCTAGTTTACCACAAGGTTATTATGATTTTCAAGAGGGAATTTCGTTTTTTCCTTATCTGTTTCCAAAAATCAGAAAAAGTCGCTGCAAAACACTTCTATATAACTTCCCTGCTTTGCAACAACTCTCTTTTTTATCCATATATTCAGGACCTTACATCTTATCCCCGCAGCTCACCCACATGCTCTTTCAGACGTGCCGCTGCCGCCTTCGGGTCTTCCGCTTTCATAATGGCGGAAACGACAGCCACACCTGCCATCTTACCGCCTTTGAGGATGTCCATATTTCCATCATTCAAGCCGCCGATCGCCACTGCAGGAATCGGTACACTCTGGCAAATCTCATTCAGTGTTTCCACGGAAGTACGGATCGTGACTACCTTTGTCGTTGTCGGAAAAATTGCTCCCACACCCAGGTAATCCGCACCGTCCTCATACGCCTTTTTCGCCGCTTCCACGGTCTTTGCCGTAGCGCCCACGATCTTGTCCGGCCCAAGTAGTTTTCTTGCCACGGCTACCGGAAGATCTGAGGAACCCACATGGACACCGGCGGCGTCACAGGCGATTGCCACATCCACACGATCATCGATGATCAGTGGAATCTGATAGCGGTCGGTGATTGCCTTTACCTTCATTGCTTTCTCCAGATATTCCCGTCCGCCGCAGTTTTTCTCCCGCAGCTGCACCAGTGTTACACCACCCTGGCATGCCTCTTCGATCGTTTTGTAAAATGTTTCCTCTGTATGATAGGTGCTGTCCGTCACCAGATATAACGTCATATCCAAATCTGTTTTCATACCTGTTTTTTCCTTCCTGAAATTTTACTTTCATCATTTCACCCGTCAGTCAGCATACCACCTATGATAACAGACGCATGAGCTTTCTTTCACTTTGTGATCATGGCTTCCCATATTCTTTGCATGAACGATTCGGGTGACTCTAAGACCACTTTATATTCCAATCTCCCGAATCCGGATCCTTGCCTCCAGTTCTTCCTGTGTCAGCCCTGCCACCGCATCCAGAAGTTCCATCTGAAAACTTCCCGGTCCTGTTGACCTCTTTGCGGCGATCTCCCCGGCGATTCCCATCACCGAAGTCCCAAGCAATGCCGCCACAAACGGATCTCTCTGCGCCAGGAAAGCCGCCGAAAGTGCACCGACCATACATCCGGTTCCTGTGATCCAGGACAGCTCCGGCACACCATTTTCCAGAATCAGACACCGGTTCTGATCCACCAGAAGATCTTTTGCTCCGGTAGCCAGAAGTACACTTCCAGTCTTTTTCGAAACTTTTCGGAAGATTTCTTTTCTCTCTTCCTCATTGTCCCCGGTCATCGCATCCTCCGCTCCGGCATCAATACCTGTTCCGTGAAACGGCTGTCCGGCGATTGCAAGCAGTTCGGAAATATTCCCCTTCAGAATCTGTATCTTTCCCTTTTCGATCAGTTCCATGGCAAGTTCCATCCGAATCTTACTGCAGGATACGCCTACCAGATCCAGCAGAACCGGAATTCCTTCTTTCGCCGCCGTCCGCGCGGAACGCTTCATGGACTCGATCCGCGCATCGGTAATATTTCCGAGATTCAGCATCAGTGCTCCCGCTGTCTTTGTGATACCTTCCACCTCCATCGGATGCTCTGCCATCATCGGCCTTGCGCCCACCGCAAGGATCATATTCGCACATCCGTGGATGGAAATCGGATTCGTGATGCAGTGAATCAGTGGTTGTTCTCTCTTTGTTGCATCACGCACGCTCTTCAGCTGATTTTCTAACTGTTTTATCATAAACTTTTGCTCCAAGACTTCTCTGAAATTTTGCCAGCAATCCTGCCTTGCTCAGTGCTTTCAGGAACACATATGCCGCTGCGCCACCCATGATCGTTGCTGAGATAAACATCGGAGTATAGAAAAATGCATTCAATCCGTCTCTTCCCATGATAAAGGCCATCACCGGGTAAGAAACCAGCGATCCGATGATACCGGTTCCAAAAATTTCTCCCAGTACCGCACAGATGATCTTACCGCCGGATAAACGGTAAAAAACACCGGATAAAAATGCACCAAATACAGCCCCGGTCAGTGCAAGTGGCGGAATTCCCATAAATAACATACGGATCACACCGATCATCGTTGCACAAAGCAGGGAGTACCACGGTCCCATCAGCACCGAGCATACAATATTGATCAGATGCGCTGTCGGGCACATTCCCTCGATACGAAGGATCGGGGAGATCACTACACCAATTGCTACCATCATAGCCAGCATTACCATGCGAAATGTGTTCATTCTTTGTTTTTCCATTTTTGTTTTCCTCTCTTGTTTTCCGGGAAAACCGTCTTTTTCTTTCTTGAGCAGAAAAAAGCGCAGTTTCCCTCTATTTTCGGTCGAAGTTCTATTACTTCCTCTCACTCCGAAACACGGATTCCCATCGCTTTTTTCTGTATGCCGGGTCTCAGGGCGCTCCCCCTCAGATCCACCTGCATCTGCCCTGTCCGTACACAGTCTGTGTTATCTGAACATTTGCCGCAAAATGCCTGCAAGTACAGTCTCTTATTTTCTAAAGGCCGGAAAAACTGATGACAACTGGATTTCCTGCAAATGAAACGAGATAAAATACGCTTCGCGAATTTTACTCGTTATCGCGGCAGTCGCCAAAGTCCATGCTTGCATGAGACCTTGGCTCGTTGTTCGCGTAATGTAAAAACATCTGCCCGCACTCACACGGACAGATGTACATTCTTTCGATATGTATTCCCTCCGTTGGCATTACCCAAATCAGGTGCGGTCGAAGATCTATCTTCCTCTCAGCCTGTCACACAAGCTCCCGTTCTTTATTCTCAGTTATCATAGCACCAACCTGTAAAAATGTCAAACAGGATCAGGCACTTTTTCTTTTTTGTTTTTCCTTCCTTTTCAGCCATCCGAACGCAATCATACAGATGATCACCGACAGCAGCGAACCGGTCGCCGTAGCCAGTCCCATCGGAAACAGCGTATCCGGGAAGATCTTTGAAGTCAGGTAAACGCCCGGAATACGGACACAGAGAATCGCAATCAGGTTGTGGACAAACGAAATCTCTGATTTTCCATAAGCACAGAAATAACCGCTGAAACTGAAGTGTACCCCTGCAAAAATACAATCCCAGATATATCCACGGATATACTGCGCCCCCAGCAAAATGACCGTCGCATCCGTGGTAAACAATCCTACCACCGGTCCTGCGATGATCTGGATCAGCAATGACACAATGAGTCCGAAACCAACCGCGATTCCCATCGCATATCGGAGAATCTGATCTGCACGTTCGTATTTGCCTGCTCCCATGTTCTGTGCTCCCAACGCAGACACCGTGGAAAGCATTGAAGATGGCACCAGGAACAGAAAACTGATGATTTTTTCCACGATTCCTACTGCAGCGGCTACACTCAGTCCCCTGCGGTTGGCAATGATCGTGATGATGATAAATGCCACCTGGATAAATCCATCCTGTGCCGCGATCGGAACACCGATTTTGAGCACCTGCCCCATCGTTACCCGTTCTGGTCGAAAATCCGCTCTTTTTACCGAGATTCCCGTCTTTTTTTTCAAAATCACCAAAAGCGATACGGCCACACTGATCGTCTGTGAGAGCGTTGTTCCCAGTGCCGCTCCCGCTGGTCCCATATGAAGTGCTCCGATAAACAGGTAATCCAGCGCAATATTTGCTACGCAGGCAACCGCAATAAAATACATCGGACTCTTCGAATCCCCAAGTCCCCGGAAAATCGATGCGATCACGTTATACGCGGTGATAAACGGGATTCCTATAAAACAGATCGTAAGATACCGCACCGTTCCTTCTACCGCTTCCGCCGGTGTGGACATCACACGCACGATTGGCTGCACCAGAACCAGTAAAACGACTGCTAGAACCACTGAGACGCCAACAAAAAGCACGGTGGTATTTCCCACTACTTTCGATGCCTTTTGGCTGTCCCGCGCTCCCACTGCCCGACCAATATTTACCGTGGTTCCCATCGCCAGACCGACGATCATCACCGTCAGCATATGCATCACCTGACTGCCGATGGATACCGCCGTCGTGCTCGCAACACCATCAAACTGCCCGACAATAAACAGATCCGCCAGACCATATAACGTCTGCAAAAAATACGATAACAGATATGGAAGTGAAAAATACACAATATTTTTCCACACACTTCCCGATGTAAGATCTCTTTCCATGTTTCTACTCCTTTGTTTCTCTGATACTTTCCCTCGGTAAAGTTCTTTTCTGGTTTATATTAAACCTTATAACTGTTGTAGAGTCAACGGTTATCTATATTTTTTTGTTCTCATATTTTTCTGCAGCCTTTCACGCTTTATCCTTATCCTATTTCAATCATCCACGCCTCATAGGCTCCCAAGATCCACGTCTCTTTTCCAAGCCGATTCTGTCCCTGATTATGTATCAGTATTTTCCCGTCAGTCAGATCTTCTGTCGCCTCCATTTGCGTCTCGTGATCTGTAAAATTGCATATCACAACAATTTTCTTCCCATCCAGCGTCCTCTCGTAAGCAAAAATTTCCGGATGTTCCTTATCCAGCAACTGGAATTTTCCATAAATCAGTACGTCATTATTCTTCCGTAGCGCGATCAAAGTTTTATAGTAATAAAACAGAGAATCCGGATTTTTCCTGCTGTTTTCCACATTGATTTCTTTGTAATTCCCATTGACAGATAACCATGGCGTTCCTGTCGTAAATCCCGCATGTTCCTGATGATTCCACTGCATCGGTGTTCTGGCATTATCTCTGCTGTTTCTCAGCAGATAGCTCATAATTTTCTCCTCACTCCATCCAAGTTCCTGTTTTTCTTTGGCAAAGTTTGCAGACTCTATATCCTGATACTGGGAGATTTTGGTATTTACCACATTTGTCATTCCAATCTCGTCCCCCTGATAAAGATATGGAGTTCCTTTCATACCATATAAGAGAGTCGCAAGCATTTTACCGCTTTGTTCCCGATATTCTGGTGTATCATTTCCAAATCTTGAAATTGCTCTTGGATAATCATGATTTCCCCAGAATAAACTGTTCCATCCAATCTCATCCAGACCTGTCTGCCAGCTTTCCATAATAGTTTTTAATTGTGGTAGTGTATACGCTTTCGGTTCCCAGTTACCGCTTCGAACTCCATCGATGTCCATAAGTTTAAACTGAAATACCATGTCCAGTTCTTTTCGCTCCGGATTGGAATATTCTTTGGCCATCTCTAATGTTGTTCCACCGGTTTCTCCCACTGTCAAAACATCATTCCGCAAACCAAACGTATTTTTTGTCATTTCCTGCAGATATGTATGAATCTGTGGAGACTGCTGGTCATTTCCACCATGACCATCTTTTACAATATTATCAATCGCATCCAGTCGGAATCCCCGGATTCCTTTGTCCATCCAGAAACGAATCATGGCATACAGTTCCTGCCGCATGTTTTCGTTTTTCCAGTTCAGATCCGGCTGCTGTATGCTGAAGGTATGATAGTAATATTCTTTCACCTGAGGAACCCACTCCCACACATTTCCGCCAAAGAAAGCAGCTGATCCTTCCGGTGGCTGATCCTCCGTCCCTTCTTCCCAGATATAATAATCATGATACTTTCCATTGCGGTCTTTGCATGCTCCCAGAAACCAGGGATGCTCATGGGAACAATGATTCAAAACCAGATCCATCATAACAATGATATCTCTCTTTTCACACTCCTGGATCATTTCTTCCAGATCTGCCATCGTTCCAAAATCTTTCAGAATTGCATAATAATCACTGATGTCATATCCATTGTCATAATTGGGGGAATCATTGAACGGGGAAATCCAAATTGCTCCTATCCCCAGTTCCTGAAGATAATCCAGCTTACTGATAATTCCCTGAAAATCTCCAATACCGTCTCCGTTACTGTCACAAAAACTTCTTGTATAAATCTGATACGCTGTTAAATGATGCCACCATTTTTTCTCCATCTTCTGTTTCTCCTGTGTCTTGTGTCTCTTGACTAATTTTTTGTAATGCATAATTCATGCTTTCTTTTTCTTTTCAATACCATTATAATGATTTTATATCATATATTCTAACTCAATTTTATATTTTACTATAATTATTTTGACTTTTCAGGAGATCATACAATGAAAACAAAAGTACCTTATGGAATGAAAGACTACACCATCCACGGCACCGAACTGGAACCCTTTCATATTTATCATCAAATTTACGAGCACGGCGGACTGCAGGTCCCTTTTCACTGGCACAAAGAGATGGAATGGATATGGGTAGAAAAAGGTTCTCTTGAACTGACCCTTGGCACGCAGCGAAAAATTCTTCAGAAGCAGGACTTTGTGATGATCAACAGTTATGAACTACATCAGCTGCGAAGCATCGGCAACACATCTTCGATTCATCATGCCCTGGTGTTTTTGCCGAATATGCTTGCTTTTTCCTATCCGGATCATTGCCAGATTTCTTATATAGAACCTCTCCTCTCCCGCCAGCTGCTGCTTCCTTCTTTTTTGCCAAAAAATCTGTCTTGTATATCATCTGTTCGTAGCATTTTTCAGGAACTTTTGGTTCTTTATGATACCAGGCCTTCCGGCTGGCAGTTACTTTTAAAAAATAATCTTTACCATATTCTGGTCATTTTGTTTTCGGAAAATCTGTTGCAGCCTTCACCCGCAAACCGTTCCTTACAGACACGAGAAAATCAATACAAGCAGATTCTCCGCTATATTCAGGAACATTACGACAGAAAAATCTATCTGGAGGACCTGGCTTCTTCCCTGGATATGAATCCACAGTACTTCTGCCGTTTTTTCAAGAAGCAGTTTCAGATGACCCCGATGACCTATATTAACTATTACCGTACCCTTCAGGCGGCTGATCTCCTGCGGCACAGTTCTCTCTCTGTTCTGGAAGTCGGTCTTCGCACGGGTTTTGAAAATCCCAGCTATTTTGCAAAAACGTTTCGAAAATATTATAACTGCTCACCGGCAGAATACCGAAAACTTTCAGCATTTTAAAAAAGCCACAGGCGCGAAACCTGTAGCTTTTTTTACGTTTGGACACAAAATTTTTAATTTTTTATCTTAGAATTTACCAGCTTTGTGAGCTTCCTCGATGGATACTGCAACAGCTACAGTCATACCAACCATCGGGTTGTTACCTGCACCGATCAGACCCATCATTTCTACGTGAGCCGGAACAGAAG
>OLPG01003342.1_pt1 | contig 10022 bp, 10 predicted proteins | sample 1672311 | NCBI WGS metagenome assembly OLPG01 (sample SAMEA3136670, study PRJEB25190) | human gut metagenome | biome: human gut; feature: human-associated habitat; material: faeces | place: Austria | collected 2013
TTCTTTTTCATACGCGCCGGTACGAAAGTACCGTCCTCCTTCCATTTATGGAGTATTTTTTTCCACTCCCTCATAATCGAAATCCGGAATAAAGCTTTCTGAAGCAGTTTCTCCTTCCTGGATAAATCCATTCTGAATCCCCATATCCACAGCAGCATCCAGAACTTTTTCATACTCTCTTTTTGTAACTTTCCGGTTTAATTCCTTAAATTCCACAAATTTTCTCACCGGCGTATACTGATTCATAATACTGATATAAATATCTTCCCCATAGGTTTCATGAAGATACCTCAGAGCCTTTATAGAATTTCCTGTATGTCCCGGCAGGATCAGATGACGGACAATGGTTCCTTTCCGGATGTATCCATCCTCTCCAAACTCACATTTCCCGGTCTGACGCACCATCTCTCCAATTGCAGCCTTTGCAGCCTGCACATAATCCGGCGCATAAGAAAATTTCTGTGCAAGCTCCGGATCCAGATATTTCAGATCCGGAAGATAAATGTCCACATATCCTTCCAGAAGCTTCAAGGTTTCTGTTTTTTCATACCCGCTGGAATTATACACCACCGGAATATCCAGACCCTTCCTCCGGGCCATATCCAGTGCCTCTGTGATCTGTGGTACATAATGTGCACCTGTTACCAGATTGATGTTTGCAGCTCCTTTTTCCTTCAGTTCCAGAAAAATCTCTCCAAGCCGTTCCACACTTACAGCCCGTCCCCTGCTCCCGATGGCAATATCATGATTCTGGCAGAAACAGCAGCGCAGCCCGCACCCGGAAAAGAACACTGCCCCGGAGCCTTTTGTTCCGGAGATACAGGGTTCCTCCCACATATGAAGCGCCGCTCTCGCCGCCCGAATCTCCCCTGTCTCTCCGCAAAAACCTGTCTTCCCATTCTCCCTGTCCGCCCCACACATCCGCGGACATAATGTACAGCCACTCATCCTATCGCGTAACCTCTCATCTATCCCTGATTCATTCCTATCAGTATACCGCACTTTTTGAAAAATAGCCACCCAAGTTTTCCTCTTCCAGAGATTGAAAATTCTTTTCCCATCTGCTACAATAAAGTGCAGACAGGCATTTTGCCTCAAGTTTGGAGGAATATACAATGAGTAAAATTGATGAAGTAAGAAGCGCTATGGTCGCAGCCATGAAAGCAAAGGATAAGGACACAAAAGAGACATTATCTGCTCTTCTTGCAGCCCTTAAGAACAAAGCCATCGACAAACGTGCCGATCTTACCGAAGAAGAAGAAGTTCAGGTTATCTTAAAAGAGATCAAACAGACAAAAGAAACTCTGGAGATGACTCCTGCTGATCGTACGGACATTATTGAAGAATGCGAGAAACGTATCGCTGTTCTTGAACAGTATGCTCCGAAGATGATGGACGAAGCTGAGATCAAAGAAGTGATCGCAGGTGTCCTTTCCGGTCTTGGAATTGATGCTCCGACACCAAAGGATAAAGGACGTATCATGAAAGAACTGATGCCGAAAGTAAAAGGAAAAGCTGACGGAAAGCTTGTGAATGATATTCTCACAGGAATGATGGCTTAATAACAGATATTATGAATGCAGGGTTCCGGATTGGTTCCCTGCATTTATATATAGTCGAATATACTCTGTATTGCGTCTGTTACATTAATTACATCTGCCATTTTTACACGATCTATTATTTTATACCCCCTGACTCTCAAGTCTAACATTTTCATTTGTTCACATTGGATATAACCTTTATTTTCATCCATTTCAACATAAATGTGAAGTGGGCTTTTTGTACTCTCTCCTAATATTGGACAGCCAATTATTTCTCCCGACTGATTAAAAAAATTTTTACTTGCAACAAATACAGGATCCTTAATTTTTTCCACTTTTAAAACATCCCCCTGCTGTATCTCCATTTTCTACCACACCTCTCTTCCTTCCGGCTTATCCCATTCATATTCTCCATCAAGATTTAACTTACCACCAAACTTTTCAGCTCTTTCTTCTAATTTTTGATGCCTGAAGGTCTTAACAAGCATAATCATACCATCCGATACTTTTACTTCCAGCATATCATTTATTTCTACATTGGCCTCTTGTAAAATATCTTTTGGAAGTCTGATTCCCTGACTATTTCCCCATGCTTTTACCTGTGTTTGCATAAAATTCACCTCCATATAATGTATATACTTAGTATATACATTGTTCTGGAAATAATCAAATATTTTTCTCTCCTAATCACACTCTTCCTCAAAATATGTTATAATTCATAAGCATCAGTCTTTTACAAAATCACAATTACCAAAAGGGGATTTACTTACTATGAATAAAAAAGAAGTTACTGAAATCAAAAAGCAGTTCACACCATCCAACTGTGCGATCACCCGTATCTGCGGATGCTATGTAGATGGTGAAAAAGAGAAAAAAACGGAGATGAAAGATGCTTTCCTTTCTCTTCCGGAAGAGGAAATGTTCAAGTATTTTGACATTTTCAGAAAGTCCTTGTCCGGTACGATCGGAAAAAATCTTCTGAATATGGAATTTCCTCTGGAGACCGAATCGGAAGGTGGTACACAGGAATTTCTTCTCAAATTAAGAAACAGCCGGCTTACTGACGACGCTCTTCTGGAAGAATTCTATAATCGTGTCATCGATTCCTATGATTATGCAGAGAACTATCTGATCCTGCTGGTCCATGCAGCCTACGATATTCCGGGAAAATCAACGGACGGAAGTGAAATGTTCGATGCATCCGATGAAGTCTATGATTACATCATGTGTACCTTCTGTCCGGTCAAGCTTTCCAAGCCAGGACTCAGTTATCATGCAGAAGAGAACAGCTTCCATGAGCGTATCCGTGACTGGATCGTAGAGATGCCGGATGCCGGTTTCCTCTTCCCTGCTTTTAATGACCGCAGCACCGATATTCACAATCTACTTTATTATTCAAAAAATGCAGAGAATCTCGGAAACGGTCTGACCGATCTGCTTCTTGGATGTGTTCCGCCACTCACCGCCGGAAATCAGAAGGACACTTTCCGTACACTGATCGAAGAAACGCTCGGTGATGACTGCGACTACGATACAGTCAAAAATATCCACGAAAACTTAAATGAAATGATTGAACAGAATTCTGAAAATCCGGAACCACTTGCCCTTGACAAAGCAGAAGTTAAATACCTCCTTGCCAAAAGCGGTGTCGAAGAAGAAAAGTTGGAAACATTCGATGAGCAGTACGATTCCGCTGCCGGAGAGCACAGTACACTCCTTGCCTCCAATATTGCAAACCTCAAAAAATTCGAGATCAAAACTCCGGACATCACCATTCAGGTAAACCCGGAATGCGCGGATCTTGTAGAAACACGTATTATCGATGGTCAGAAATGCCTGGTCATTGTCGTTGACGATTGCGTTGAGATCAACGGAATCAGTGCAAAGACTGCCGTATCCGGAGGACTTCCAAAGTCTTCCACCCCTGATGCGTCTGATGAATCCAAAAGCGATACATCCGAAAATGAAATGGATGTTCCATTCTAAATGCCTTACATATTATACGAAAGACATTTTTATTGAATGTCTTTCGTAATATTTCCTTATTTCTTTTCAGTTTTACAATGTATACGAAAAATGCAGGTAATCCTCTCGACTACCTGCATTTTCCTATACGCAATTTTCTATTTTCACTTACACCGTTTCCCGGCTCTTTTTCACCTTTCTCTTAAATCACCGTTCCTCCACCGGTCGTCACAAATCCAACTCTCAGAATTGCTTTCACAAAACTCCACATTCCATTGATTACTGCAGAATTCAGCAGACTGATCGGCACATCCAGAATTCCTGTTCCAAGTAACAGAAGCAGGATCCACATACTATACGGTCGGATCTTCCAGTAAAACTCTGCTACCCTCGGAAAGATCTCAGCAAGAATATTCGATCCGTCAAGGGGCGGAATCGGAATCAGATTGAACACACCAAGTCCAATATTCAGCACTGCTCCATAATAAGTAAGCACATAAAGATAATTCAGAATCAACCCACTCGATCCGTACTTATACAAAAGCCCGTGCAGAATCATACAGACAAACGCAAGCAGGAAATTCATGACTACTCCCGCTGCTGCCACAAGAATTGTATCTCTTTTTTTATTCTTATAATTCCTGGTATTGATCCTTACCGGCTTCGCCCATCCCACATGAAATACAAGCAGACATAACGTTCCCCACACATCCAGATGCTTAAATGGATTCAAGGTCAGTCTTCCGTCATATTTTGGTGTCATATCCCCGAGTTTATATGACACATATCCATGTGCAAATTCATGCAGCGAAACAGCAAGTAGTGTGGCAGGCGCAACGTAGATTAAAGTCTGGAAAAACTGATACATTGCCCTGGTCAGTCCTGTATTCTGAAACAGCATAATATCCTCCCGATTTTCTTAGTAACGTCTATTATAGTCCCAAGAGAAAACGGATTCAAGAAAGATTATGTAAATTTTTTCTAAAGATTGTACAGAAAAAGTCATTATCCCATCCATAGATAATGACTTTTTTATACCATTTATTTTGCTTTTTTATGTCCATGTAGATCTTTCTCCCCATAAAAATCAGTGCCGACAGAGCAAACAGGATCAGCAGTCCTGTCACCAGAAGCTTCGCTCCTCCTGTCAGCATTCCTCCAACATAAGAATATACAATCGTTGCCGGAAGCTGTCCTACACCAGTTGCCACAAAAAAAGATATAAACGACATCGAAGTAAGTCCTGCTGCATAACTTACAATATCAAACGAAACAAACGGAAGCAAACGACAGATCAGAACTGTATTCTTTCCATATTTTTTAAAAAATGTATCTATCTGCTGCATTCCAGCTTTACTCGTAAGCTTTTCTGCCACATCACGTCCAAGTATTCTTGCAATGAAATAGCATACCGCTGCTCCTGCCATCGCACTGCTCCATGACAGAATAGCTCCCTGCCACCATCCAAAAAGATTCGCATTTGCAAATGTAATCAGAAATGCCGGAAGTGGCGCTGCAATCGACTGAAAAATCATAAGCAAAAATGAAATCAATGCCGCATATGCCCCATAAGATGCTACAAAGTCTCTGACCACTGCAAAGTCTCCACTAGCAAACATCTTAAATACCTGATTCATCACATGTTTTACGGACGGAAATACATAATAACTTCCGATTGATACAATAATCAAAACGATCACTACTATTTTCCCCACCCAAATATTTTTCTTTTTTTCCATACTTTTTACTCCTTATTCCTTATTTTCTTCCAGGTCATCTTTCAGGTAACGCTTTTTCAGGATCATCCCGATTATCGTGACTACAACTGCCAGCACTACTGCTATTCCAATATAAAGCAACCTATTCTCCTTATCCGCAAGGCCTGCTGTACCAACCGTATACATCGCTGTACCAGGTAGCATAAATATCAACGAACCAATTGCATACGTACTAAAACGGATATCTGTAATACCATACGCAAAATTCTGCAGATTAAATGGAAATACCGGAACCAGACGTGTAATCATAAGAACAAATAATTCATTACAGCCAGTATCGTCAAACAACCATTTTTTCAAGATACGGTTTTTTGCAACCACTGGTCCAATACTGTCTTTCAAGAAAAAACGTCCTGCAATAAATGCAAGAACCGCCCCGATCGTTGTTGCCAGAGAACAACAAATCGTACCGATTACTGGTCCAAAGAGAAGTCCTGCCAGTATCGCAAACGTCACTCCCGGAAGCGCAAGCACCACACACCCAACAACTGTCAATACCATATACAATAGAATTGCCAGAGGAAGATTATTCTGCACTATCCGCTTCATAAATTCAAGATTTTCTGCAGTACTTATGTAAGAAGACCAGTCAAAAATATGATTCAGGATCACAATCAAAAGGATGATTCCCCCAAATATCCATAGCTTCTTGTTTTTCATCTCTTTTTCCTTTTCCCCTTTTTGAATTTTGCTATCTAATGTTATCACATTTTCCCTTCTATCTCAAATACATTTATACTATAATTATATATCCTTATCGTGTTTTTCTATAGCAAAAAGCAGCCCTTGATGGACTGTCCTTTACGCTTTCTGAATAACTCAGATTATTTACCTTCTTTTTCGTATTCTGTAATTCTTGCCACCTTTGGCATAGAACGGGATTCCGGATCGAAAGTTACGCTTAAGTACTCTTTTACGAGGCATTTTGCGAGCTCAATTCCTGTAACCTGTGCACCAAGTGTGATAATGTTGGCATTGTTACTGAGCTGTGCTCTCTGAGCCTGATATACATTGTTAACCAGTGCTGCATAAGCTCCCGGAACTTTGTTGGCAGCAATGCTTACCCCGATACCTGTTCCGCAGATCAGGATTCCTCTTGCAATTTTCATTTTTTCTTTTTTATTTTCGATTATTCTTGTGTTTTGTTTTCGTTTTCTTTCGTTTTCGCCGGTTTTCTCTTTATCTGCAACTGCAAGTTCACCCCAAACGGATTGACTGCAACGCCAAATGCTTCCGGTGAAAGAATTTCCGGAATCTTACTTCCTTCTACAACAGCGGTTTTCAATGTCACACCCTTGTTCAGGTTCTGGAATTTCTTAACTTCCTGCACATCCGTAAAGATTGGCTGATACACTTTCCCATCTTTCTGTTTCAGAATCGGAATTCCTTTGTCCTCCTGAACAGTCACAATATAACGTCCCTCCTGATAATGGGCAAGCATTTCTTCGTTCAGTTCTTTTAACTCATCCGTCATCTCCGGTTTATCCGGCTTTCTCATCTGTTGCATAAAATACGCTGCAGTCAGCACCAGTTCCGGATTCTCTACACGTATTTTTCCTTCTGGCAGTTCTTCATCCTTCGGTCTCGTGATCAATTCGTCAAGCTGCACAGTAATCTGTCCGTCCAAACCTTTGTCCACCAGAATACAGTTGACTCCCATTGGAAACAACCCGGTAAAAAATGACAGGCGGGAATTTTCATCCACCTTGACAAGCTGCATTGGATTTCCCTCCTTCTGAAGCTTCATAGCCTCTTCTTTCGCTTCCGCTTCTGTGTAATAAAGAAGGATCTCATCATCAAATGTCTCCGGATCGCAGACCACATATGGCATTCTTGTACAGGATGACATCAGTACATAAATTGCCTCTACAGTACGCAGTTTATTTAAAGTTTCGATTTTCTGATTTGTATTACTCATTCTAGTATATCCCTTTCCTATTTCTCCATATAACAAGAATTATACCCGTCTGTCCGAAAGAAGTCAATTTATACTCCCTTATTCCACTTGATTATCTTCGTATTTTCCTATATCATATGTGTTTAGTGGCTGTTTTTACAATATTTTTACTCTTTTACCAGAACAGAAAGGAATGAGAAAATGAATCAAGAAAATACATCTGCACCCGCAGAAAACAAAATGGGTACCATGCCCATCGGAAAACTATTATTTAATATGTCTCTGCCTATGATGATTTCTATGCTGGTACAGGCTTTGTACAACATCGTAGACAGTATTTTTGTCGCTAAATTATCGGAAAATGCACTGACCGCCGTTTCACTTGCCTTTCCACTCCAGACACTGCTTATTGCAGTTGGAACCGGAACCGGTGTCGGCATGAATGCACTCCTTTCCAAATCACTTGGAGAGAAAAATTTCAAAAAAGCAAATGCAACTGCAAGCAACGCTGCCGTTTTATATTTTTTCAGCTATCTCGTATTTTTCATTCTTGGCTTTACGATCGTCCGTCCTTTTTACGCAAGTCAGATTGGAAATGCTGACCAGGAGATCATGGAACTCGGAATTGAGTACTTAAGCACCGTCATGATTTTTTCTTTCGGGCTGCTTGCACAGGTCTTCTTTGAGCGTCTTCTTACTTCAACCGGAAGAACCATCTTCAGTATGACTTCCCAGCTGACAGGGGCAATCACTAACATCATTCTTGATCCAATCCTGATCTTCGGACTTCTCGGAGCTCCGAAAATGGGTGTGACCGGAGCTGCTGTTGCAACTGTGATCGGACAATGCGTTGCCGCACTTGTCGCCGGATTTTGTAACCACCGGTACAATCATGATGTGAAACTGAAGTTTCATGGATTCAGACTCGATTTCCATATTATCGGCACCATTTATGCAGTTGGAATTCCAACGATTATTATGCAGTCCATCGGATCGGTTATGACTTACTGCATGAACCGCATCCTGATCGAGTTTTCATCAACCGCAACTGCTGTATTCGGCGTTTACTTTAAACTACAGAGTTTCTTCTTCATGCCGGTATTCGGTCTCAACAATGGGATTACTCCGATCATTGCCTACAATTATGGTGCCGGTCAGAGAAAACGTATGCTCAAGACGATCAAGCTCAGTATGCTGGTTGCCTTCTGCCTCACCTTCATCGGATTCCTCTGCTTTGAAGGAATCCCACAGATACTTTTGGGTATGTTCAATGCATCGAACGAGCTGCTCACCATCGGAGTTCCTGCCCTGCGGATCATCGGAATCCACTATCTGATCGCATGGTTCTGTATTGTATCAGGAACAGTATTTCAGGCTCTTGGAAAAGCATTTTTCAGTATGATCGTCTCCATTATGCGTCAGTTATTTGTACTGATCCCTGCCGCATATATCCTTGCAAAGCTTGGCGGTCTTCATGTAGTGTGGTGGTCCTTCCCGATTGCGGAGGTCATTTCACTTATGGTATCCTCCTTCTTCCTGGTACGGATCAACCGGACGATCATTTCCAGGGTTCCAGAGGGAAAACTTTAGTAGAACTGTGCTCGGATAGTTCCTCTGATAGCGAAAAAGAAGATTTTCACGTGTCGATTCAGATCCGCGAAAATCTTCTTTTTATTTTAACTTTATCTTACATAAATCCCTGTATGGATTCGTCCTCGCAAGCCCAATCTCAACCGCTTCACCTGTAAACGGTGCAAACTGGTTCTGCATCACAACAAATGCCTCCCGCATTTCCGCCTGGTTCAGTCTTTTTCCCAGTGTTGTATGCGGGAACCAGGAAAACGGCTGGTATCTGCTCTGGATCCGTACCTCCTCCAGATATCTGATCTTTGAGAAAACAGACTCTGACAGCTTTTGCAGATATGCATTTAAAACCGGTGACAAATAAATTGTATGTGGCAGAAACATCCCTACCGAGCACCAGAAAATCTGTCCTTTTTCAAATTCCTGTTCCATTGCCGTAAAGCCGGCGATTGCTTTCTCTTCTTCTGCCATATCAAATGCCGACAAGGTAATATGTGGCGGAACCTTTCCGTCAATCATCGCCATATTGCCCGTTCTTTGCGCAATCTGTTCCATATATAACTGGATCTTCTTGTTTGTCCCTTCGTCAAAATAAAGTGATATCAGGTACATACTATCCTTTTAGCCCAGCTGACTGCCGGATCATATCTTCCACTACGATATCGTAAATCTCGCCAATACTATTACAATATTCCAGAATCTTCCATGGCTCGTTTGTATGGAAATGAATTTTGATCAGATCTTCATCTCCTACCGCGATCAGACAGTTTCCCTCAAAATGTTCAGAGATGTATTCTGCAATCTCATCTTCATCCAGATCTTCATCTCTTCTATCGATCAGAAGCTGCGTATCATAACGGTATGCAAACTGATCCTCTTCTACGTCTATACTGTGTACATTTCCCATCTGTTTGTTCCTCCTTACTCAAAGTTCAAGAACAGTATAGCATATTTTTATTTGTTATCAAATGTAATATTTCTGACCATATTCCGGTTGATCAGCTGTATTCCCTTTTTCCCTGCATCCACTTTTGGAATCCGTAAAGGATTACCGGAAAATTGACGGACTTATACTTGAATGATTTACTTTGTCGCAGAATTACGGCAGTGCTCCAATCTTACGAACAAGTTCGTTCGATTGACGGGCGTACGCCTTGAATGGATTACTTTTGTCGCAAATTTACGGCAGTGCACAATCTCACGAACATAGTTCGTTCGATTGACGGGCATACGCCTTGAATGATTTACTTTTGTCGC
>OLPG01003343.1_pt1 | contig 10021 bp, 9 predicted proteins | sample 1672311 | NCBI WGS metagenome assembly OLPG01 (sample SAMEA3136670, study PRJEB25190) | human gut metagenome | biome: human gut; feature: human-associated habitat; material: faeces | place: Austria | collected 2013
TATTATAGATTATATGACCTTAAAAAATCTGTCCAGTTAATTGTAACCTATCCACCGTTATCTTCTCGATGAGACGCCTTACCAGTGCTTCGCTGTATTCCGTAATCGCCTCTGTCTGCTCATCTAGGAAATTGTCGAGATCTTCGAGACGCTCCTGGAGTTCCTGATGCTTGGCTGCGGTAGTCATCAAATCCTGATGTTCTTCTCTGAGGTCGATGATCTCTGCGCCAATGCTATCAATCAAGGCATCATCATGTCCGGCTTCGAGGAGTTCCTTCTGCTTCTCCTTTATCTTCTCGTCGATTTCTGCGATGGCATCCGCAACTCCGCCATCAAGAACGGCTTTGATATTCTCCTTCAGAGCTGGTATGATATCCGCTTTTCTAGACTAGGCATCGTTAATCGCTGTGAGGACCGCAGCATGCAAGTCTTCCTCTCTCAGCGTTCTGGCCGGGCAGTCAATTCCACTGTCCTTCTTCAGAACTCTGCTAACGCATCGCCATACCGTTGACTTGCAGCCTCGGTTGTTCCACTTGATCCTGCGATAGATGTCTCCACAGTGACCACAGAACACGATACTGGAAAGTGCGTACCTGCTGCTATAAATTCTCTTCTTCCCATCCGGCGTGATGTTTGCTCTTCTGGCTATCTCTGCCTGGACTCGAAGGAAGATATCCTTAGCTATAATGGCCTCGTGGCTGCCTTCAACATAGTACTTCGGCAGGTTTCCCTTATTCGTTGCTCGCTTCTTATCCAAGATGCTCACCGTGTAAGTCTTCTGCAGAAGCGCATCACCGATGTACTTCTCGTTGGTAAGTATCTGCTTGTATATAACCTTTCTTCTGAACTTTGGTGCAAATACTATATGATATTTGTATGTCCATTTAGGTCAGTTTACAAGGAACTACACGCAGACCGTGAAACGGGCTGCTGACAACAAACGGCGCTATGCTCCCGGCTGGGTGCATAGCACCTGTTTGTTGCGGGGGTTTCCAAAGGGGGCAGCGCCCCATTTGGCACACGACTTTGCGGAGCAAAGTGTAGTGTGTTATACGCTCTGTCGGCGTTGCCCTGAAAATACCGTTGCCGCCGGGGAGGGCAAGGGCATTTGACGCGGCAGGAAAGCAGGGCTTTGTTTGGGGCTGGTAAGCCGGAAACAAAGGGCTGATTTCAGCAGCAGACAGGGCGTATTATGAAAGCCCCCGTCCCTCGTCCTCCGCCCCCGGCCTATGGGACAAAAAGTCCCAAAGCTCTGGACACCGTGACCAGATGTGTGGCCACACTCCGGGAAAAGTAGCAGGACGGCAGGAAACCGTCAAGGCTGAAATGAATGGGCTGACGCCCGGCCTTGACCGTTCCCCGCCGCCCCGCTGGATGGGTGGACAAGGTGGCCAATCCCTAAAAGTGTTTGGCCGCACTCGTTCATTTTGGGGCCTTTCTTCTCCCAAAATTGAAATGGGCGGGAAAGCCCTAAAATGGCTTTCCCGCCTTGATTACCCTTTAGCAAAGACGGGCGAGACTGTCAACGGCGGCGCTGAAAGCGCCGTTCATCTTGACCGTTGACTGGCTCGCCTGGCTTTGCTACTGCCCGTAAGAGATGGAAAAACAAGATGGAAAACAAGGTTAAAAATGGTTGACAAGTCTATCGGATGTGTGTTATACTGTGCGACAGTTTGAGATTGGAAGGAGGCTTACGTGTGTTAATTTGTGTACGCTAATAAGCAATAAAAAGTAGAAGTACCTTTCCACATGATGGTGGGCTTTTTTTGCGTGCGTATGCAAAGGAACACGTAGGTTTGACACGAGCAGTCTTTGAACTGTATCGTGGTGTTTTTTCGTGCTTTGTTGTTATGCAGGCGTCTGCCCTCTCTGTGGGACAACGCCTGCTTTTTATTGCAGAAACAAAGGAACAATGCAATAAAAAAGGAGGTTCGCATTATGACCCAAAACAACAATTCATGGAGAAAAACTTATTTTACACTTCTTGCCGGACAAGCAATATCCTTTATTAGCAGCGGTATTTTGCAAATGGCCATTATCTTTTATTTGGTTGCGAAAACTAATTCTGCAATCATATTGACGGCGGCAACACTGATTGGATTTTTGCCGCAAGCCTGTTTAGGCCCGTTTGCAGGTGCTTTTGTTGACCGGCACAGCCGTAAAAGCGTAATGATTGGTGCGGATTTGATAATTGCCGCCGCTGGCGGTATTCTGGCGCTGGTGGCGTTTTACATGGAATTGCCCGTATGGTCTATTATGGTTGTCCTGTTAATCCGAAGTGCGGGAACTGCTTTTCATTCTCCAGCATTCAGCGCAGCAACACCTATGATTGTGCCAAAAGAGGAACTTACAAAATGCGCTGGTTACACGCAGACCATGCAAGCAGTAAGTGCGATTATCAGTCCAGCTGCCGCAGCGTTTTTATATGCTGTTTGGCCTCTTAATGCAATTATATTGTTAGATATTGTGGGTGCAATCCTTGCCTGTGTGACTGTTGCGATTTCGTCCATACCAACGCCTGAACTATGTCCAGAAACGAAAAGACAACAGTTTTTACAGGATATGAAAGAGGGGTATGTGGTATTAAAGCAAAACAGGGGCCTCTTTGCTCTGCTCTGGATTGGTGTAATTTATATGTTCTTTTATATGCCAATCAGTACGCTTTTTCCTCTCATCTGTATGTCATACTTCAAAGGAACACCGGCCCATGCCTCTGCCGCTGAAATTGCTTTTGCGGTTGGTATGCTGCTTGGCGGAGTCATTCTGAGCATTTGGGGCGGTTTTAAGAAACGGCGGTACACCATCGGTCTTTCCGTTCTCCTGATGGGCGTTAGCAATATGCTCTCCGGGCTTTTGCCGCCAGACGCATTTCTTGTCTTTGTTGTGTGCTGTACTGTTATGGGAATTTCCGCTCCATTTTACGGTGTGCAAAATGCGATTTTTCAAGAAACGGTCAAACCAGAATATCTGGGGAGAGTTTTTTCTCTACTGACAAGCGCCGCTTCCCTCGCCATGCCGTTTGGCCTTGTCATTTCCGGGCCTCTGGCGGAGCGGCTGGGAGTTGAGAAATGGTTTGTCATTTGCGGAATTGGCATTATCATCGTTGCGCTTGCCGTATTTTTACTACCCGGTTTGAGAGAGATTGACAATACGCAATAATCAACTGCACCTTTTTCTATTACTAAACAAAATGCCTGGATGGTGGTTCTGAAAAACCAGAACCGCCGTTCAGGCATTTTTTATCTTCGTCCTCTCTGCGGTTTTGGATTCTTCAGCAAGTCGGATTTTTCCGCAATCTTTTTCAGCCACTTCCGTTCTTCTACTGACAGCTTCCTAAAATTCAGCTTGAGCCGTTTGCAGATAAACGCCAAGTACGCTTGTTCCGTGTCGCTGTCCTGGCTGACGATTTCACCAGCAGTTTCCAGCATTTCTTTTAGCGGGTTATCCTCTGGGACGCTGAAAAAATCGTCCTTGTGTGTTTCCCGCAGAGCAAGGGCAATCCCGTTTATGTCCCGTTGTATCACATAGCGGCAAAACTCGTCCTCATCAATATGGGCGGTGATAAGCTGTCTTAACTGCGTATCACTCATGCCAGGATTATGCTTTTTTATAACAGTTGCGCTCATCGTGTCCACTATGGCGTTTGCACCCTGCGCCTGTTTCAGTGCCGTTCCGTTCACATAGATTTCAAGGTCAGCCATCAGCCGGGGGAAATCCGGGTGCGCCGCCAGCTCACACAGCAGGGTATTGTCTATCCTCCCGCTTTTCAGCAGGTCAATCATTTCATCACTCAAACGCAGGTCTGCAAGATCGGCGTTTGGGTGATTTTTCATTTCAGACAGCCCCAGCAGATAATCAGCGGTCACACCGTAAAACTTCGCCAGCCGGATAAGGGCATAGTGGCTGATGTCCTTGAAGTCTTCCGTTTCGTAACTGCCCAGCGCAGACTTGGAAAGCCCGGTCTGCTCCGCAAGCTGCCCCAGCGTCAAGCCACGCTCCACACGTAGGTCTTTTAATCGCTCTTGTATGGATAAAGACATATTCACCCTCCTTGCTAGCTCAACGAAAGAGAAGCCGTTATGCTATGTACTATGCTCATAGCATAACGGCATAGGCATTTACAGTTTTATTTTACCATTTGCTACATCTTCACGAAATTTATCAACAAGCTTCGCTGTCAGCTTGGATTTACCGTAGTGTTCAAGTACAAAAGTACGATAACTTTTTCCATCTACAAGCACATCACTTTTTCTGGTCAACAACCAATTTCCGTTACCTCCTCCCTGTTCTCTAATATTCCAGTCTTTCCCATATCTTTTATAGATTTCATCTTTTTTACCTTGAACAGACATTGATTCGCTTGGAATATAAACAATTTGCATAATAGCTCCTCCTTTATTTTGTGCAAGAAGACCAGAAACCTGAATTTGTCTTTTATCTTTTTTTGATTATATCACAAATCCGAGAGCGTGGAAATAGGGAGTTTTTCAGGCTGATTTCCTACCTCTTGGATATACGGCACAGGCGGTCAAAAAGGTGTAGACTTGGGATAGTTCATCGATGGACAAGCACCTTGGAAACAGAACACGCCAAAGAAAACGGAGGGACGCATGAGCAAAAGACCCTATCAACACCTGCCGCCGCTGGAACACAGGCCGGACGGCTCCCCCTACCGCATAACCCCGCCCCAGAAGAGACGAGCCAGCGGCCTGATACGCCGGGAGTGCTGCAACTGCGAGGACGGAAACTGCCTTGCGCTGGACGATGGCGACACCTGCGCCTGTCCGCAGATGATTTCGTTCTCCGTCTGCTGCAAGTGGTTCCGCTGGGCGGTCTTGCCGCTGGACAGGACGCTGGAAGCGGAGATTTACCGGGACAGGGACTTGAAACGCTGTGCGGAGTGCGGCGGTGTGTTCGTCCCGAAGTCCAACCGGGGCAAATACTGCCCGGACTGCGCCGCCAGAGTTCACAGGCGGCAGAAAACAGAAAGTGAACGGAAAAGGAGGTCTGCTGTGGACAGTTAAGAGCGGGAAAAGCCTTGATTTGCAAGGCTCCGCAAGCCCTCAACCGGGGCGGCTGGTATCATTTATCATTCGCCCCGGAAAACGGGCCTCTAACCGTCCACAAAACACGCTATGACAAACACGATTTATATTCACCAGCCGGAAAAGGCGTTCAGTTTCACCCGGCTCCCCAATTTCCTTTTTGAAGCACCCTCATTCCAGCCCTTGAGCAACGAAGCGAAGGTGCTGTATGCCTTTGTCCTGCGCCGGGCGGAGTTGTCCCGGAAGAACGGCTGGGCGGACGAGTACGGGCGGGTCTACCTGTACTACCCCATCTGCGAGGTGGTCGCTTTGCTCCGCTGCGGGCGGCAGAAAGCGGTCAACACCCTGCGGGAGTTGCAGTATGCGGGGCTGGTGGAAATCCAGAAACAGGGCTGTGGAAAACCCAACCGCATTTACCCGAAATCCTATGAAGCGGTTCCAAACACCGACTTCAAGAAATCCGGTTATGGTACGCCGGAGGGCTGAAAACCGTACTTGGCGAGTACGAAAATCAATCCTCTTGAAGTACGGAAATCTGACGGTATATAGAAATACAGAGATTAAAACCATCTATTTACATTCATTCCATTCCAATCCTATCAGAGATATTTTCGGCGGGAAAACCCGCCGGAAAGGAATGGAATGGGGAAAGGAGTTCAATGGCACAACACGCAATTTTGCGATTTGAGAAGCACAAGGGCCACCCGGCGGGGCCGCTGGAAGCCCACCATGAACGGAAAAAGGAGCAGTACGCCAGCAACCCGGACATTGACACCAGCCGGAGCAAGTACAATTTCCACATCGTCAAGCCGGATGGCCGCTACTACCATTTCATTCAGAGCCGCATCGAGCAGGCCAGATGCCGCACCCGCAAGGACAGCACTCGGTTTGTGGACACGCTGATTACCGCCAGCCCGGAGTTTTTCAAGGGCAAGTCCCCAAAGGAGATAGCGGCCTACTTCCAGAGGGCGGCGGACTTCCTCATTGACCGGGTGGGCCGGGAGAACATCGTTTCGGCTATGGTACACATGGATGAAAAAACGCCCCATCTGCACTTGGTCTTTGTGCCGCTGACAAAGGACAACCGCCTGTGCGCCAAAGAAATTATCGGCAACCGGGCCAATCTGACGAAGTGGCAGGACGATTTTCACGCCTGTATGGTGGAGCAGTACCCCGACCTGGAGCGTGGGGAAAGCGCCAGCAAGACGGGCCGGAAGCATATCCCCACCCGGCTGTTCAAACAGGCGGTCAACCTCTCCAAACAGGCGAGGGCCATTGAAGCGGTTCTCTCCGGCATTACCCCGCTGAACGCCGGAAAGAAGAAAGAGGAAGCCCTCTCCATGCTGAAAAAGTGGTTTCCGCAGATGGAGAACTTCTCCGGGCAACTGAAAAAATACAAGGTCACAATCAATGACTTGTTAGCGGAAAATGAAAAGCTGGAAGTCAGGGCAAAGGCCAGCGAAAAAGGCAAGATGAATGACACGATGGAACGGGCGAAGTTAAAAAGCGAACTGGACGATATGCGGCGGCTGGTTGACCGTATCCCGCCGGAGATTTTAGCGGAACTGAAACGGCAACAGCGGCAGCATGGAAAGGAAAGGTGATCTTATAAGTAATATCAGATACAAAAAGGAAATCGAAATCGTGACTTTTCAGGGAAAGGAAATCACACTGGAAAATCTCTCCCCGGTGTTCACGCCGGAACAGGAAGCAGCCAAACGCCGGGAACTGGAACAGCAGCTTTATGAGGTGTTCCGCAAGTACGCCGACAAGCGGGAGAGTGAGGAAGCCGGGACATAAGGTTTTCCAAACCCATCATTGATTTGCGGGGCTGCTGGCGGTATAATAGAACTGTCAGCAGCTCCGTTTCTTTTTTAAGAAAAGGAGCGACAATATGAACAATCGAATAGACGCAATCTATGCAAGACAATCGGTAGACAAAAAGGACAGCATTTCCATTGAAAGCCAGATTGAATTTTGCAAATATGAGTTGAAAGGCGGTAACTGCAAGGAATACACAGACAAGGGGTACAGCGGCAAGAACACAGACCGTCCAAAGTTTCAAGAACTGGTGCGGGACATCAAGCGGGGCTTGATTGCAAAAGTCGTGGTTTACAAACTCGACCGTATCAGCCGTTCCATTCTGGACTTTGCCAACATGATGGAGCTGTTCCAGCAGTACAATGTGGAGTTTGTGTCCTCTACGGAAAAGTTTGATACCTCCACCCCGATGGGGCGGGCGATGCTGAATATCTGTATCGTGTTCGCCCAGCTTGAACGGGAAACGATACAGAAGCGGGTGCAGGATGCATGGTACTCCCGCTGTCAGCGGGGCTTCAAAATGGGCGGCAAAACGCCCTACGGATTTCGGACAGAGCCTTATGTGATGGACGGGGTGCGCACAAAGAAGCTGGTAATAGAGCCAACCGAAGCGGCCTTTGTCCGGCAGATGTATGAGATGTACGCTGACCCGCAGGTATCGCTGCATGACATTACAAAGAAGCTGACGGCGGACGGTATGCGTACTTATCATGGCAGGCCGCTGTCAAGGGCTACTTTGAGCGTTATTCTCCGAAACCCGATTTATGTCATGGCTGACCTCGACATATACGAGTTTTACAAAAGCCAGGGGACGGATATTTACAATGACGCCGCCGACTTTGCCGGGACAAATGGCTGCTATTACTATCAGGGCAAGGGGAATACAGAGGACAAGCACAAGCACCTGCAAGGACAGACGCTGGTACTGGCTCCACATGAGGGGTTTATCCCATCGGAGCTGTGGCTGAAATGCCGGAAGAAGCTGCTTGCCAGCCACACCTACCAGCCCGCAAGGAAAGCCCGGAACACATGGATGGCGGGAAAAATCAAATGCGGGAAATGCGGCTATGCGCTCATGTCGGCGCACTCCAACGGTATTCTTTACCTGCGCTGCACCGTCCATGCGGACAGCAAGGCGTGTCCCGGCTGCGGGTGCGTGAAGCTTCACGAACTGGAAGCGGTAGTCTATGGGGCGATGGTTAAAAAGCTGAAAGATTTTAAGACGCTGACAGGTCGGAACAAGGCTGCAAAAATCTCCCCGAAGCTGACTGCAAAGCGGCTGGAACTGGCACAGGTAGAAAGCGAGATTGAAAAGCTGCTTGACACGCTGACGGGCGCAAGCCCTGTTTTGCTCTCCTATGCCAACAGCAAAATTGAGGAACTGGACGCAAGGCGGCAGTCCATTGCCAATGAGATTGCAAAACTCTCTGCGGACGCTGTGCCGATGGAGAAGATGGAAAGCATTTCCGGGTATCTGGATGACTGGGAGAATGTCAGCTTTGAGGACAAGAGGCAGGTGGTGGACGCACTGATAACGGTCATCCGGGCAACAAATGAAAAGGTAGAAATTGAATGGAAAATCTGACGGGTTAATCCCCACCGTACCTATCCTTTTTGTGCTCTTGTCTATAATAGTGAGATGATTTTCCCACAAAAAGGAGTCCGCTTTATCGCCATCAACGATGGAGTAGACAGCGCACAGGGCGACAATGATTTTGCCCCTCTGCGGAACATTTTCAACGAATGGCTGGTGAGAGATACGAGTAAGAAAATCAAAGCTGTAAAACGGTCAAAAGGCATGAGCGGCAAGCCTGTTACGAGCAAACCCGTGTACGGCTACCTCATGGACGAGGACGAAAACTTCATCATTGACGAGGAAGCCGCACCCGTGGTCAAGCAGATATACCGTCTGTGCCTTGCCGGGAACGGTCCGACCAAGATAGCCCGTATGCTGACCGAGCAGGAAATCCCAACGCCGGGAACGCTGGAATACCGCAGGACGGGCAGCACACGCCGCTATCACCCCGGCTATGAGTGCAAATGGGCGACAAATACCGTGGTGCATATCCTTGAAAACCGGGAGTACATGGGCTGTTTGGTGAACTTCAAGACGGAGAAACCGTCCTACAAGACCAAGCACAGCATAGAAAATCCCATTGAGAAACAGGCAATTTTCGAGAACCACCATGAGCCTATCATCGACACCCAGACATGGGAGCGTGTGCAGGAATTACGCAAACAGCGCAAGCGTCCGAACCGCTATGATGAAGTGGGCTTGTTCTCTGGTATGCTCTTTTGCGCGGACTGCGGCAGCGTCATGTATCAGCAGCGTTACCAGACCGATAAGCGGAAACAGGACTGCTATATCTGCGGGAACTACAAAAAGCGCACCCATGACTGCACCGCACATTTTATCCGCACCGACCTTTTGACTGCGGGCGTTCTCTCCAATCTACGGAAAGTGACGAGCTATGCGGCAAAGTATGAAGCCCGGTTTATGAAGCTGCTGATCGAGCAGAACGAGGACGGCGGCAAACGCCGGAACGCCGCCAAGAAAAAGGAACTGGAAGCTGCCGAAAAGCGTATCGGTGAACTTTCCGCTATTTTCAAGCGGCTGTATGAGGACAGCGTAAGCGGTCGCATTTCTGACGAGCGTTTCACGGAGCTTTCGGCAGACTATGAAGCCGAACAGCAGGAATTGAAAGAGCGTGTTGCCAGAATACAGGCGGAGCTTTCCAAAGCACAGGAAGCTACCGTAAACGCAGAAAAGTTTATGAACATTGTCCGCAAGCACATGAACTTTGAAGAACTGACCCACACCCTCTTACGTGAGTTTGTAGAGAAAATCGTTGTGCATGAGTGCAGCTACGATGAAAATGGCACACGCAGACAGGATATTGAGATTTACTATTCTTTCGTCGGCAAGGTGGACTTGCCCGAATGACCGCCTGCCCTATCCGATACCAAAGACAAGTACCGGATAGGAAAGGCAAAATTTTTTACACTTCTATTACTTCTTTATCACACATAAGCAAAATCCCAGGGAATTAAGCAGCTGATGAGCGGTGGTGGTGTTATCCTGATCGGAACACAGCTGATCCCGCTTCTGAGTGGATTATTTGGTTAAGAGAAAGGAGTAGAGATCCATGTTCAGT
>OLPG01003353.1_pt1 | contig 9988 bp, 10 predicted proteins | sample 1672311 | NCBI WGS metagenome assembly OLPG01 (sample SAMEA3136670, study PRJEB25190) | human gut metagenome | biome: human gut; feature: human-associated habitat; material: faeces | place: Austria | collected 2013
ATCGTGTGGTACTTTTTCCCATCTGCGCATTTGTTGATGTAAATTATACTATAAACCGGGCTTTTGTCAATCGACAATTTGTAACCTGAATCAGCCCAAAGATGAAGCATTTTTAACACCCCTTGCATCCCCGCCCGAACCGCTGTATACTTTTGATATCCGCGTACCTGCGTTTTGTAGGGTATGTGCCAATGGAGAGGAAAAGGGATCGACCTATGAAACTGAGAGAATGGAATGCCCATCTGCATGGGCTTGTTGTGTTCCGCGCCCTGCTGAACGACCCTGTTGTGGCAAAGCTTTTAGACCTGACCGACCGCATGGAGGCGGGCTGCTCCTCCTACGGCCCGGTGTGCGATGCCGTAGCCGCCTTTGAGGCCGCTTTGTTCGAGTACACCACCAACTGGGGCAGCTACCTGAGCAATGCTGTGCTGGAGGCCGAGACCATCTGCGTGCGGCAGGCCGCCGCCGGGCAGCTGGACGCGCTGCTGCAAAGCGCTTTGGACAGCGAGCTGCAGTTTTTGCAGCAGCTGTGCGGGCTGACGTTGGACGAGCTGTTCCAGACCGCCTACTCAGAGCAGGCGCAGCGGCCGGAACTGGCTTTCCTGCCCCGGTGGCAGACCTGTGAGCTTGACCTTGCCGCCGCCTACGCCCAGCGCATGAGCGAAGTGGGCAAAAAGGGCTACGGTATGTTTGCAAAGCACCATGTATTCACGGTGGAGAACGGCCAGCTTGTGCCGGTAAAATACCCCGACCCGCAGCGCCTTTCCGAGCTGCCAGGCTACGAGAAGGAGCGGGAAAAGGTGATTGCCAACACAAAGGCGCTGCTGGCCGGGATGCCCGCCAACAATGTGCTGCTGTACGGCGATGCCGGTACCGGCAAATCCAGCGCGGTAAAGGCCATTGCCAACGAGTTTGCGCCCGAGGGACTGCGGCTGGTAGAGGTAAAAAAGAACCAGCTGTATCAGATCCCCGACCTGATGGACAAGCTGGCGGCAAACCCGCTCAAGTTCATTTTGTTCATCGACGATCTGAGCTTTACCGCCAACGACGACAACTTTGCCGCCTTGAAGGCCATCTTGGAGGGCAGCGTAGGCGGACGCGCCCAGAACATTGCGGTGTATGCCACCTCCAACCGCCGTCACCTCATCAAGGAGACCCTCTCAGACCGCACCGGTGATGACATCCACGAAGCCGACACCCGGCAGGAGTTGATGAGCCTTTCCGCCCGGTTCGGCCTGACGGTCACCTTCCAGCGGCCGGAAAAGGCACGGTTCGAGACCATTCTGGAGCAGCTTGCCAAGCAGCACAACATTCAGATGCCCACCGAGCAGCTGCTGCTCAAGGCCGAGGCCTTTGCCCTGCGTGCCGGTGGCCGCAGCCCCCGGGTGGCCAAGCAGTTCATCGAGCAATGCGAGGCCGGTGTGCAGAAGTAAATGCACCAGTTTTAAACGTTATCAAAAACGGGACACCAAAGCATCCGCAGATGCTCCGGTGTCCCGCTTTTCTTGTCTTATTTTTCGCTCAGTCCCGCACGGCGATGCACTCGATCTCCAGCTTTGCGCCCTTGGGGATGGCTGCCACCTGCACGCAGCTGCGGGCGGGGAACGGCTCGGCAAAGGCCTTGGCGTACTCTGCGTTCACTGCGGCAAAATCGTTGATGTCGGCCAGAAAGATCACCGTCTTGACCACGTTGTTCATGGAAAGCCCCGCCTCGGCAAGAATCGCCTTCAGATTGGCAAGGCTCTGTGCAGCCTGCTGCTCCACGGTATCGGCCATGGTGCCGGTGGCGGGGTCTACCGGGATCTGCCCGGACACAAACACCATGTTGCCCAGATCCAGTGCCTGACTGTAAGGGCCGATGGCGGCAGGTGCGTTGGCGGTAGATACGACTTTCATAGTATATTTTCTCCTTTATATTACATCAAGTTTAGAACAAATTCGCTTTTTTCTTCGGATAGAGCCAGACGAGGGGGTAATTTCCCGTAAGCTGCTGCTTGCCTGCGCCCTCATCCGTCTGCTCACTACGTTCGCATCCACCTTCCCCGTCCGGGGGAAGGCTTTCACTCTTGCAAACGATGAAGTTTACACCCGCTCGGTGACCAGCTGGAAACCGGCCTTGGTCAGCTCGGTGCGGATCTGCTCGATCTGGGCGGCATCGCGGGTCTCCAGCGTCAGCTTGAGGAAGCAGCTGGAGATGGGCATATTGGGGTCGGAGCCGTCATGCTGCACCGACACCACATTGCTGCCGCAGCGGGATACCACCTCGGCCACCTTTTTCAGCTGGCCGGGCTTGTCCTCCAGCGCGATGGTCAGGTTTGCCTTGCGGCCGCTCATCACAAGACCGCGGGTGATGACGCGGTTCAGGATGTTCACATCAATGTTGCCGCCGGAGATGACGCAGGCCACCTTTTTGCCCTCCACCGGCAGCTTGTGGAACAGTACTGCTGCCACCGGCACAGCGCCTGCACCCTCAGCCACCAGCTTCTGGTTCTCCATCAGGGAGAGAATGGCCGCCGCCGTCTCGTCCTCGGTCACGGTAACGATATCGTCCACATACTGCTCGCATAGCTGATAGGTCAGCTCGCCCGGGGTCTTGACCTGAATACCGTCCGCAAAGGTGGAAGCAGATTTCAGGGTCTGGTACTTGTGCTCGTGCAGGCTGCGGTACATACTGGGGGCACCCTCGGCCTGTACGCCGTACACCTTGACCTCCGGGCGCAGGGTCTTGATGGCAAAGGCAATGCCGGAGATCAGTCCGCCGCCGCCCACCGGCACCACCACAGCGTCCACATCCGGCAGCTGGTCAAGGATCTCCAAGCCGATGGTTCCCTGCCCGGCGATGACCTGCTCGTCATCGTAGGGGTGGATAAAGGTCATGTCGTACTCCTTTTGCAGCTGCACAGCCTTGTCGTGGGCCTCGTCGTAGGTGCCGGGCACAAGACAGACCTCCGCGCCCAGATTTTTGGTGTTTTCCACCTTCATCAGGGGTGCGCCGTCCGGCATACAGACGATGCTGCGGATGCCGCGCCGGGTAGCGGCCAGCGCCACCCCCTGCGCATGGTTGCCCGCAGAGCAGGCAATCACGCCCTTGGCGCTCTCCTCCTCAGAAAGCTGGCTGATTTTATAGTAAGCGCCTCGCACCTTAAAGCTGCCGGTGGCCTGCAGGTTCTCGGTCTTAAGGTACAGCTGGCAGTCCTTGGACAGCTTGGGGGCTTCGATGAGGTCGGTCTTGCGCGCTACGTCCTTCAGTACAAAGGCGGCGTGGTAGATCTTATCCAGAGTCAGCATGACAGATACTTCCTTTATTTTTCGTGATGTCATCCAGTATAAGTTACAAAAATTGTTTTGTCAAATGAATTCCATTCACGATAAAAGGCGTAAAAAAGAGAAAGGCAGTGGTAAAGCCACCGCCTTTCTCTTTTTATTCTCATTACCGCCCACGGCCACCACCGCCGCCATGGCTGGAACCGCTGCCCATGCCACCGAAGCCGCCGCCAAAGCTGCCGCCGCCGAAACCGCCGCGCCCGGCACCGCCCCCGAAGGAGCCGCCGCCCATGCCGCCAAAGCCGCCGTAGAAGCCGCCCGGCGGGGGCGGCGGGTTATGCGGGCCGCGCCGCCGTCCACGGGGAGGCCGGGGCCCACCGAAGCACCACAGCCAGCCGCAGGGGCTGGCAAAAACATAGGCCACCGACCGGATAATGACGATAAGCAGCACAACGCTGACCACAAGGGTCAGGATGTCGGTCAGGGTGCTGCCGCCGCTGCTCTGCCCGCCCTGATAGCCGGGCTGCACGGTGCTGCCGTTACCGGTGCTGCCGGAAAGGCTGACCCCGTAGATATCCGCGATGGTGTTTGCCACGTTGCGGGCACAGGTGGTCACTGCACCGTCATAATCCTTTGCGGCAAACTGATCCTCCATGGTCTGGGCGATGGCGCTGGACTGCTTTGCCAGCGTGGTGTTGCGGAAGCCATCGCCGTAGGTCAGGTAGTAGTCGCCGTCCGCATACTGCGCCGATTCCATTACCAGCAAAATCAGCACGCCGTTATTCTGGGAGGACGAACCGATGCCCCAAGCGTTGAAAGCCTGTGTGGCGTAATCCTCCGTGGAATCATTACCCGTGTATTCTACTGTCAGTACACCGATCTGTGCGCCGCTGCAGCTGGATTCCAGCTGGGCGTTCAGTTCGGTGATGGTCTGCACGGTGCTGCTGCTCAGCACACCGGCATCGTCCACCACACACTCGCCCTTGGGCAGGCTGGGCAGCTGGGCGGCAAAGGCCGCCGGGCACAGCACCGCCGCACTGACCACCACGGCCAGCACCAGTGCGCTGATGCGTTTTGCAAAGTTTTTCATGCGAAGGGCTCAACCTCCTTTACGCCGGACAAAGCTCCCAGCACACTGGCCGGGAAGCCGCCGACGTCCTTCTGATATTCATACACCGCCGTATTGTACTGCAAGGTGCCGATGATGGTGGCTGCGCTGTTGAACTGGCCGTACTGCCCCTGCACCGCGCCCATCTTCATGGGGTCTGCGGCCTGCTCCTGCAACTTTGCATACAGCTGGTCGATGGCAGCGCCCAGTGCCTGGTCGGCCTGATACAGCGCGTGCATCGTGCTGCCCTGATAATAGGGCAGCGAGGTCATCGTCTGGCTTTTGCCGCCGTTCTGCACCGCTTGCAAACAAGCGGAAAAATCGTTCAGCGCCGTCTGTGCGGCCAGCACCTCGGCGCTGTCTGCGCCAAGGGTATTGGATGCGGTGGTCAGAATATTCGCCGCCGTATTCTCCCGGGTGGTCAGCTCCTCGCTCAGGTTATAACCGTTGTCGGCGGCGACCCCTGCGGTGAACCACTGACGGGCAGTGTTGTACTTGCCGCGCAGCTTGGCGCTGCCAAAGCCGAAAAAGGCGGCCAGCATCACCACTACGCTCAAGGCCAGCGCCGCCGCCCGGGTGGAAAGCGCAGCGGGCAGCTTTGCTTCCAGTGCGGCCAGCTTCTGCTGGCGCGGGGTCAGCGTTACGGCCTGCTCCGGCTTTGCTTTTTCGCGGTAGCTGCCCGCGTCAAAGCCGCCGGGAGCGGTTTGTTTGTTCTGAGAAAAATCAGCGTTTGCCATTTCAGCTCCGGATCTCCATCATTTTGGTTTTCAGTTCGTCCTCGATGCGGGTCAGCTCCTGCTCGGCGGCGGCGCGCTTTGCGCGGCCCTCGCTCTGGATCTTGTTCAGTTCGTCCAGCGTCTCGATTAGGCTCTTGTTGGTCTGCTGTAGCGTCTCGATATCCACGATGCCGCGCTGGCTCTCCTTGGCAGTCTCAATGGTGCCCAGCTTCAGCGCCTCGGCGTTCTTCTTCAGCAGGTCGTTGGTCATGTTGGTCACGGCGCGCTCGGCCTGCATGGCCTGCTGGCTGTGTGCCAGCCCCAGTGCCAGCACCATCTGGTTCTTCCACAGCGGGATGGTGTTCACGATGGTGGACTGGATCTTTTCCGCCATCATGGTGTTGTTGTTCTGCAGCAGACGGATCTGTGGGCCCATCTGCAAACTGATGTTGCGGGTCAGCTCCAGATCATACAGCTTTTTCTCAAAGCGCTCGCACTGGTCGGCAAGGTCGCGGGCGGCCTGTGCATCCTCCGGCAGACCGGAGACCTTGGCCTTGTCCATAGCCTGCTGCAATTCGTTGGCACGCACATCAGCCAGCTTTTTCTTGCCGGCAAGGATATACATGCTCAGTTCCTTGAAGTAGGCCATGTTCAGCTCGTACATCTTGTCCAGCATAGCGATATCCTTGAGCAGCTGCACCTGATGGGCTTCCAGCATGGACTGGATCTTTTCCACGTTGGTCTCGGTCTTGTCGTACTTGGTCTTGAGGGCATCCAGCTGGCTGGTTTTCTTCTTGAAGAAGCCCATAATGCCCTTCTGCTGCTCCTCGTTGGCATCAAAGCTCTTCAGCTCGCCAATGAGGTTGGTGATCATATCGCCCACCTCGCCCAGATCCTTGGTGGACACCTTGGAGAGGGCTGCTTCGGAGAAATCGCCGATCTTCTTCTGGCAGGCAGAGCCGTACTGCAGCACCTGCTGGCTGTTGGTGATATCGATCTTCTGGGCAAACTGATCCACCATGGCCTGCTCCTCGGGGCTCAGGTTCACCTGTGCCTCCGGGGCAGGGGCAGCGGCGGGCTTTTCCTCCTGCGGCACAGCGGCGGGGGTGGGGTCCAGCGTCAGGGTGGGCACTGCGGGGGCATCCAGATCAAAATTCAGAGTATTGTCAGCCATAAGTGATTCCTTCCTTTCAAAATCCCGAGGGGATATTCTGGTTTTACTTGCTCAGGCCCTGCCCTTTCAGCATATTCTGCAAAACGGTCAGGTCTGCGGACAGGTCCATGCTCTCTGCCGCATACAGGGCATCCAGCTGGTTTTCAAAAGCCGTGGCAATGGAGGCGGCGTTGTGCTCCACCTCGGCGCGGATGGCGGCGGCGTTCTCGCCCCGCACACCCTGCTTTGCAAGCTTTGCATACTGCTGCAGAACGTTTACGGCGTCCGGCAGATAGTAGTTGGCAAACCGGCGCACCTGCTTTGCCTTGGCAGGGTTTGCCTCCACCGCCTCCACGATGGATCGTCCCGCCTTTTCCATACGGGTCATGGCGGCGGACAGCTGCGGGTCGGGCAAAGCCTCGTTCAGTGCGTGCAGGGTGTCCAGCTTCTGCTGGATATCGGTCAGCATCTGGTCCACATCCTCCACACCGGTGTGGAAGGGTACCTCGTGCTCCACCACCCGGGGCGGGCAGGTCTTTTTTGCCACGCCAAAGGCCACGGCGGCACCGCCCAGCGCCACCAGCAGCGCCCATAATTTATACACCGGCAGCACCGCGCACAGCACCACAAACACCAGCGCCATAGCGTAAAAAGGCAGCACGCTGGGCTTTTGGGTGCGGATGATCTTGCTCATGGTCATTTCTCCTTGTCCGGGGCAGTGCGCCCCTTATGATATCCATAATACAACGTCCGCAAAAAAACGCAAGTATCCCGCAAAAGAATTTACAGCCTTGTCATCATTTTACGATCCAGTCCGCCAGCGCAGCGCCCCAAAGCTCCTCCAGCCGGGCGGGGCTGCAGGCGGCGTTGGCGGGGCTTGTACTGGGCAGACGGACAGCCGGGATGCCGGTAAGCGGCTGCTGATATTTTGTGTAGATACGGTAAGCTGTGGCACCGTTGCAGAACACCGCCCGGATGGGTGCTTTGCGCAGCAGCCTGGCGATATCGTTGGGCACCACATCCCGGATGGAGGCATCCGATGCGCCGGTGATGGTGCAGCTTTCCAGCGTATCCCACAGCGCCAGCCCGTGGCGCAAAAGCAGCTGCTTTTTGGCGGCGATATCCTCCCGCACGGGCAGCGGCTCCCCGGTCAACGCCGCCAGCAGCGGCCAGAACCGGTTTTGCGGATGGCCGTAGTAAAAGGCCATCTCCCGGCTTTTGGGGCTGGGCCATGTGCCCAAGATCAGCGCCCGGCTGCGGTCATCGTACACCGGTGCAAAGCTCATAAGCTGCCGCCTGCACTTTCAATATTGCCCCATGCGGAGCCAAAATCTTTGCCGGAGGGCTCCGCGCGGGGGCCGTCGAACCACAGTTCCTCGATCAGCGCCGCCACGCCGTCCTCCCGCACGTCCCCGATGATCCGGTCGGCAGCGGCCTTGGCGTCCGGGGTGCCGTTTGCCATGCAGGCACTCAGGCCCGCGACTTTCAGCATCCCCACATCGTTGGCAGAATCGCCCACAGCCACGGCATCCGCCAGCGTAAGCCCCATCTGTGCACACAGGTCGGCAAGCCCTACGCCCTTATCCATGCCGCCGCGCACGATATCGTAGTAGCAGTAGCCGTCCGCGTTCTGCGCGCCCGTCTGCATCCAGTGCAGGCCAAGGTAGCCGTATTTTTCGTGGAAGCGCTCCACTTCCTGCGGCGGCATGGCGGCAAAGGCGGCGTGGGGCATATCCACCAGATGCCGGTCCTGATCCTCGCCGTCCACGCAGTCCAGCCCGGGGCTGTTCATCATCTGGTAGCCGGTGTGCAGATACTCGTACTCGCAGTAGGCGTAATAGGCATCCCGGAAGTTGAATTGCAGCGGGTAGTTATAATCCTCGCAAAAATCCACCAGCACATACATCTCCTCGCTGGTAAGCGGATGCTCGGCTATTACGTTGCCCTGCCCGTCCACCACGCAGGCACCGTTGCAGGTAATGGCGTAGTCGTACCGGATGCCGCCCAGCTGGTTTTTATCCCGGATGCCCGGGTAGGAGCGGCCGGTGCTGAGCACAAACTTACCCCCGGCGGCTTGCAGCTTTTTTACCGCCTTTACCACCGCCGGGCGGGGCTTTGCTTCGCCAAAGGGCATCAGCGTGTTGTCGTAATCGCTTGCCAGAATCTTATATTGCATGGTCATCTCTCCTGTGTGCATCGTTTTCTCCCAGTATAACACATTTCAAAGTCCAGCGGGAGAGGGGGAAAAGAAAAATGGGACAGCAGAATGTCCGCAGGCATTCCACTGTCCCGAAATCCAAAATATTTTCCTTATCAGGCAAACACCGCCACGACCACCTGCATGGCCACGCCCACAAAGGCACCGGCGGCCCATGTCAGGCCGGTGATGAAGAGGTTCTGCTTCCACGAGGGGTTGGCGCGCCACAGCACAGCCAAGCCCACACCCGCACCGGTGCACAGCCCCGCCACAAGGCTGGAAAAGCGCAGCGCACCTTCCACATACAGCTGTGTCAGCAGCACGCTGGCGGCGCAGTTGGGGATCAGCCCCACCAGAGCCGCCACCACCGGCTGGAAGAAGCCCATGCCGCCCAGCATCTCGGCAAACACGTCCTCGCCCACGCCTTCCACGATCATGCCGAACACCAGACTGAAAGCGAAGATGAACACAAAGATCTCCAGCGTGTGGCGCAGCGCCGCCTGCCAGATGGGCTTTTCGTTGCCCTCGGCATCGCTGTGCTCCTCGTGGCAGTCCACCTCGTCCGCATGGCCGGTGTAGCCGCCCCGCAGCCCCTTGGGCAGCACGCCCCGCAGCACAAAATCCAGCACAAAGCCCACCACGATGGCGTACACCACCTTGATGACCATCAGGACGGCCAGCTTATCCCAGTAGGTCGGCATGGAGACCAGCAGCGGGATCGCTTCGTCGCTGGTGGCAAGGTACACCGCCATCAGCGTGCCCAGCGTGATGACCCGGGAGGCGTAGAAGTTGGACGCAATGGCGGAGAAGCCGCACTGCGGCACACAGCCCAGTACCGCGCCCGGCACAGCGCCCCAGCGCCCGCTGCCCGCCAGCAGCGCCTCGATGCGCTCACCGTGGCGGTGCTCGATATACTCGATCAGCAGGTAGGCCAGAAACAGAAAGGGCAGCATCTTGGCGGTATCCACCAAGGTTTCGCCCAGAACACCCAAAAACAATTCCATAAATAATCGCTCCAAAGACCCGCAGGGGGTCGTCTCTCAACAATTTGCAATCAGTTTGCATTTTCGTGCAGGGAAGATTATACACGATATCCTTTCCAATTGCAATACCAAATTGCAAATTGGTTGCAATTTTATGTTATGGAACATTGCAGCGCGTAAAAAGCGTGAAAAAGAGGTTCTGAAAAGCCCGCGGGCTTTTCAGAACCTCAAAATTTCAAATCATTCTTCCGCTGATGATGCGCAGAGCAACGCGGAGCGCATTCCAAATCGTCCCACGCGGCAAGGAAGCTGCGGTCTGTTTTACCCCTTCAGCGGTACAAAGCCCACAAGGTCCTTGACCACCTCGCCGCCGATGATCAGACCGGCCACTGAGGGCACAAAGGCGTTGGAGCCCGGCACGGTGCGCCGTGCAGTGCACTTGCGCTGAGTGCCCGGGGGACAGATGCAGTGGTCCTTGCAGCTGATGGAGTCATCCTCGATGGGAGTCATGACAGGCTCCTTGGAGTAGACCACCTTCAGGTGCTTGATCTTGCGCTTGCGGCACTC
>OLPG01003357.1_pt1 | contig 9981 bp, 7 predicted proteins | sample 1672311 | NCBI WGS metagenome assembly OLPG01 (sample SAMEA3136670, study PRJEB25190) | human gut metagenome | biome: human gut; feature: human-associated habitat; material: faeces | place: Austria | collected 2013
GCACCGGCGGCCACGAGACCACCAGCCTGTGCATGGAAGCGCTGGACGAGCGGGTCCAGGGCGGTGAACGGGTGCTGGACATCGGCACCGGCAGCGGCATCCTGGCCATTGCAGCCCTGAAGCTGGGTGCCGCCGTGGCCGAGGGCGTGGACATCGACCCCGTAGCCGTGCGCACCGCCGGGGAGAACGCTGCCCTGAACGGCGTGCAGGATAAGCTGACCGTGCTGGTGGGCGACCTGTCCGACAAGGCCAGCGGCAAATACGACATCATCACGGCCAACATCGTGGCCAACGCCATCCTCAGCCTGGCCCCCGCCGTGCCCGGCCTGATGGCCGACGGTGCCACCTTTATTGCCAGCGGCATCATTGACAGCCGCAAGGACGAGGTGATCGCCGGGCTGGAAGCCGCCGGCCTTGCCGTCGTGGAAGTAAAGGAGAAGCGTGGCTGGGAGTGCATCATCTGCAAGAAGGCATAAGGAGGAACTATGCCGCACCGTTATTTTACCACTGAGATCGCCAACGGCACGGCTGTGCTGCGCGGCACCGATGCCCATCATCTGGCCCGCGTGATGCGTGCCCGCATGGGCGATACTGTCATTCTATGCGACGGCAGCGCCGTGGAATACACCGCCACCATCACCGGCTTCGGGGATGACTGCGTGGAATTCTCGGTAGAGCCGGGCTACCCCAGCGCCGCCGAGCCCAGCGTGGAGGTCACCCTGCTGGCCGGTTACCCCAAACAGGACAAGCTGGAGCAGATCATCAAGCACGGCGTGGAGCTGGGGGCCGCCCATGTGGTGCCCTTCTTCAGCCGGTACTGCGTGGCCGCCCCCAAAAAAGAGGAGCAGAAGAACGAACGCTACAACCGCATCGCGCTGGAAGCCGCCAAGCAGTGCGGCCGGGGGGTGCTGCCGGACGTGGCCCTGCCCCTGCCCAACTTCGGGGCCGTGTGCCGCACCTTTGACCAGTACGACCTGGTGCTGTTCTGCTACGAGTGCGGCGGTGCGCCCCTGCGCCAGCTGCTGGCCCAGACCCCGGCCCCGGAGGGCCGACGGCAGAAGATCGCCATTATCACCGGGGCCGAGGGCGGCTTTGCCGCAGAGGAGGCCGAAATGGCCGCCAAAGCCGGAGCCAAAACGGTTGGCCTTGGCCCCCGCATCCTGCGGTGCGAGACCGCCCCGCTGGCCGTGCTCGCCGCCGTGATGACCCTGACCGGCAATCTGGAATAACCGGGGCTCCGGCGGGCGGCGCACCTTCCACAAAAGAAAAATTCCGACCCACGGGTCCGGGAAAGTCTGCGGGCTTTCCCGGGCCCATTTTTTATTTTTTGCCCCGTATAAAAATCTCCCGGATTTTTGTGCAGGTTTGCCCTGTTATTCTGTCGCAAATTTTCGGCTTATTTTGTGCTCGTTCCACAAAATTGCCTACCTCCCCCCCCCGAAAATTCAGCATTTTGCCTTGACATTTTCCGCAGCACAGCACTATACTTGTGCCACAAAGAGACGCCGGGCATGAAAATGCACAGCTATGTGATTTTCTGCCCTGAGGTTCCGGGTTTTGCCGGTTTTTGGTATCGTTCCCGGTAACGTTCACGTCTCTGTAAGTTTTTTTGTTTGGAGGGTTTTGCAATGAGGAAAAACGTGAAACAACAGCTTGCCTTGCGGGTGCTGTCTACGGCTGCGTTGATGGCCATGGTCTCGTCCATCGCCACAGCGGCGTTTGCGGACACTTACGATTTGAACAAGGGCAGTGTGGACATCGTTGCTGCGAACGGCGAACAGCGTATCACCCAGTGGGAGGATAAGGATAACAACCTCTGCGTGAAGGATGGCGAGGGAAAAGAGATTCGTGACCGCGAAGATTCCAAAATCATCCTGACCACCAAAAATGAGACCACCGACGAGACCGAGACTACCGACGAGACCGAGACCACCGACGAGACCGAGACCACCGACAAGACCAAGCCCACTTCCAACACCGTCACCATTACCGCCGAAGACGGCAACACCGCCAAGGTCACGCTGGACAACGTGAACATCGATGTCTACGGCAGCAGCAAGGCTGCCCTGACCGTGACGGGTGACGGCAATACCGAAATCGAACTGAACGGGGATAATACTCTTATCAGCGGAAGAGGACATGCAGGTCTGGAAAAAGCCGATGATGTGAGTCATGGCTCTCTGACCATCAAGGATGATCTGAACAACAACGGCTCCAAAAAAGAAGAGGGACAACCCGGTGATGTCGGCAGTCTGAATGTAGTTGGCAAAGGTGGTGGTGCCGATATTGGCGGTCGCAAAGGCAGTTATGACGATACCTGTCAGGACACGTCCAACATCACAATTACGGGCGGTTGTATAAAAGCAGGCCCTGTTGACGAAAATCTCGAATATTACACGGGTAAATACCAGGATATGTGGGGTGAGTACAATTCCGGTGCCGGTATCGGTGGCGCTTCCAGTTACGGAGATGCCAAGAATATCACGATCACCGGCAATGCCGATGTGACTGCTGCAGGCGGCTACTATTCAGCTGGGATCGGCGGTAGCGAGTACGGCAATGCCACCAACATCACCATCTCCGGCAACGCTGAGGTCACGGCTTCCGGTTCGCACAGCGCCGGTGCCGGGATCGGCGGCGGTGAAGATGGTATGGGAACGGATATCCTCATCAAGGATGATGCCAAGGTGACCGCTTATGCCGGGTATGGTAGCGCAGGCATCGGCGGCGGCCGCTACAGGGGAGGAAGCGTCAAAATTTCCGACAGCGCTGACGTCACTGCCTTTGGCGCTCAAGGCGGTGCCGGCATTGGTTCCGGAGAAGATGTGTATGGGACTTCGAATGATGATGTAAGATGTAACACGACTGTTGATATTTCCGATAAAGCCAATGTAACAGCTGTTGGCTCCCACGGAGCAGCTGCGATCGGAAGCGGAAACGGGTGCACTAAGGGGAAAACAACGGTCACCATTACCGGTGGTACGGTAAAGGCTATTGGCGGAGAATACAGTGCATCTGCTATCGGCGGCGGCTACAACTACGACGGCACAGTGCAGGATGTCACCGTTACCATCAACGGCACCACGGGCAACACCACCGTCAATGCGTCCTGCCAGCCGGATCAGAAAGGTGCCATCAGTGCCGGTAATGGCGCTCCCGATATCATTCACTATGACGAAAAAGGAACATCTCCCTTCGGCGAAAAAAACAGCGTCATTGTCCGGATGTATAACAATGCTTCGTATACTAAAGAGAAGGATTTGGTCGGCTGCAACCCCGGTACCCTTTACCAGACCGTCCACAACCGCAAGTACATGGAAGAGCACCCCGAAGAAATTGTTGACATCACCAAGCTGAAGGACGAGGACCTGCACGACTGGAAGCTGGTGGGCAAGGTCGTGGAGCCTACGCTGGAAAAGGACGGCTATGCAGACTACATCTGCAGCATTGACAAGTGCGGCCAGACCAAGCATGTGGTGCTGCCCAAACTGACCCCGGAACCCAGTGAACCGGATACCCCCAACAAGCCGGACACCCCCAACAAGCCGGACACGCCCGACACCCCGGACGTCCCCAACAAGCCGGACGGCACCACCCCGGCCCCTGTGGCCCCGGATGCCCCGGTGCAGGACAGCACTGCACCGGCTGACACGCTCGCCGCAGACACCACCGCTGACACTGCTGTCGTACCGGCAGACGCTGCTGTTGCCGCTGCCGCCGTTCTGCCCCAGACTGGTGCAAACTGGCTGGCAGTGGTGGGCAGTGCCCTCAGCGGTATGTTCCTGCTGGCCGCAGGCTTTGTGCTGGACCGCAAGAACCGCCGCATGAACTGAGAAACCATTTTTATAAAAGCCATCTTCTCCTGCTGTGCATGCCGCAAGATGCACGGCAGGTTCCCCAAACAAAGGGGGCTGCTGCACAGCGTGCAGCAGCCCCTTTGTTTTATCGCTTTATTCCAGCTCGGTGTCGTCCGGGTGGGCGTCGGCTTCCAGCAGGGTCTTTTTGGTACTCAGCAGGTTCTGCGGGCTCACCGAGAAGCTGCGCAGGCCCATTTGCAGGTACTGCACCGTGTTCACCGGGTTGCCCACGGCCAGGCCGCAGATGGTCACCGGCACGTTGCCGGCCTTTGCCGTCTCCATGACCATGGCGATGAGCTTTTTCATGGCCGGGCTGGCCGGGCGGTAATACCGCTCCGCGCTGGCCAGCTCCCGGTCGGCGGCGTGGGTGTACTGGGTCAGGTCGTTGGTGCCGATGACCAGAAAATCGCACCCATGGGCCACGAATTCCTCCGCGGTCAGGCAGGCCGACGGCACGCTGAGCATGACGCCGAAGGGGGTCTTTTCGTTGAAGGGCACGCCCCGCTCCCGCAGGCTCTGGCGGCAGTGCTCCACGATGTGCATGGCGGCGTCCCAGTCCTCCACGTCGGTCACCATGGGGAACATCACCCGCAGGGGGCCCCGGTGGGCGGCCCGCAGCAGGGCACAGATCTGGGTTTCAAACTGGCGGGGCTGGCGCAGGCTGTTGCGGATGCCCCGCAGCCCCAGCTTGGAGGACTGCACCCCCTGATAGGCGTCCGCCATGGTGCGGTCGGCGCCAAAATCGAAGGTGCGCACGGTCACAGGGCAGCCCTGTGCCGCTGCAAGGCAGGAGGAATAGAAATAGAACTGCTCCTGCTCGTCCAGAATGCGGCCGGGCAGCATCATGTAGCTGCTGCGCAGCAGGCCCACGCCCCGGGCACCGGACTGCATGGCGGTGTCGATGTCCTCCGGGCCAAAGCAGTTGGCCAGCAGCTCAAAGGCTGCGCCGTCCCGGGTGTAGCCGGGCTGGCGGCCCAGCACCCGCATTTCTTCGTTTTCACGCTGCAGCTCGCAGATGCGGGCTTCTGCCTGCTGGCGGGCCACAGCATCCGGGTCCAGGATGCACTCGCCCTTGGTGGCGTCCAGAATGACCGTGCGGCCGTCGCAGTCCTCCAGGAACTCCGGCCCCACCTGCACGATGCCGGGGATGTTCATGGCCCGGGCAATGATGGCGGCATGGCTCTGGCCGCTGCCCTCGGTGGTGACGACGCCCAGGATCATGCCGGAGGGCACACTGAACAGGTCGGTGGGCATCAGGCGGTCGGCGGCCAGGATCACCGGGTGGTCCAGTGCCAGCCACATGCGGGGCCGGTTGCCCAGAATGTTGATCACCCGGCTGGTGGCGTCCAGAATGTCCACGCTGCGCAGCTGCATGTAGGGGTTGTCCTTCATGTTGGCCAACTGGTCGGCGTAACGCTGGCCCACCTTGTCCATGGCGGCAGCGGCGCTGATGCCCGCCTTGATGCAGAACCGCACCTCGTTCATCATGCCTTCGTCGTCCAGCATCATGCTCTGGAACTGCAGGATGGCCTGCTCGGTGGAAGCAGCCCGCTCTGCCATAGAGTCCAGCTCGCTCTGGGCGGTGCGCACCGCATCTTCCAGCTGGCGCAGCTCCCGTTCCGGGTCAAAGGGCCCGGTGCTGAACGTTTCCACATGGCGTTCCAACCGGCTCACCTGCCCCAGCACAAGGCCCGGGGACGCAGAAACACCTTTACAGATCTTCATGTTCGGTCACCTCCGGCAGTTCCGGCGCGGTCAGGGCCTGCCAGACCAGCGCCTGCAAGAATGTATTGGGCAGCAGGGCTGCCAGCGCCGCCCGGCCCGCGTCCGCGCTGCCTGCAAACAACGGGGCAAAGCTGGCCATGCGCGCACGGTCGCATTTGTCCAGAAACGCCTGTTCCAGCGTCCGGGTGGTGTAGTACACCGTGGGGTCTACCCCCACGTCCTCGGCCACGGCTTCCAGCGGGGCAAGCTCGGCGTCCTTCATCCGGGCCAGCAGCAGGGCCGCGTCTGCGGTAAGGGTCACGGGGTATTTCTCCCGCACGGCCTTCTGCACCGCGTCGAACCGTGCCCGGAACGCGGCAGCATCGGCGCTGCTGTCCGGGCCGTTGTCCACGGCATAGGCGCAGCCCCGCACCCGGCCAAAGGCCCGCAGGGTGTCGTAATAACCCAGCTCCGCATTGCGGCGGGCGGTATCGGGGTCAAAGTGCAGGATGTCGCCCAACTCCCAGTAGCTGCGCACCATGGTGGTGGGCAGACCGGTGAGGTTGGGGCGGGTGATGCCCACGCCCTCCAGGTCCACACACACCAGCTCGTCAGCACCCATCTTTTTGGCAAGGCCGGTGGGCATGTTGTCGCTGTAGCCGCCGTCCAGGAACTTGACCCCGTCGATCTCCCGCGCCCGCAGGGCAGGGAAGCAGGCCGCCGAGGCCATGAGGTAATCCTTCACGCGGCCCTGCGGGATCTCGTCCAGCGTCAGCTCCCGGGGCTTCAGGCCCCGCTGCTCCACCGTGACAAGGCCAAAGCGGATGTTGGCGCGGCGCAGCGCGTCCTCGTCCAGCACCCGTTCCACGATCTCTTCCAGCGGCGAGACGTCCATACCGCCGGCCTTCACCACGCTGCGCAGAAAGCTGTGCAGGGCCGACAGGTCGGCGTTTTCTTCGGGCAGCTCCATCACATCCTTGCTGCGGATGGTCAGCCACATATCCCGCGCCACCTCGTACAGGTCCAGCACGAACATGGCACCGTTCAGGCTGCCCACACTGGTGCCGGTGATGATCTGCGGGTGCCAGTCCAGCTCCATCAGAGCCTTCCACACGCCCACCTGATAGCTGCCGCGTGCTCCGCCGCCGGCCAGCACCAGCGCTTTGCACGGAGTGGTTTGGTTTTCCATACTGCCTGCCTCCCTGTCTGTCTTTGCTGAAATTATACCATATTTTCCGGAAAATTTCTCCCCGTTTTTTGGTTCCTCACGGCTTTTATACGGCTAAGATCCGTGGTATACTGGGCAGGAATCATCTTGAAGGAGGAACTTTGCCCCATGCGCTGCAAGCAATGGATCTTTGATATGGACGGCACCCTCACCGACAGCATGACCGTGGTGTGGCGGGGTGCCCCGCTGGCGCTGCTGCAGCGCTATGGCCGCACGCCCAAAGCAGACCTGAACGACGTGCTGCTGACCATGGGCATGGCCGACGGTGCCCGCTACCTCATCCGAGAATACGGCCTGCCCCTGACCGAGGCGGAATATTACGACGTGATGCGGGACGTGATCGCCCAGCTGTACGAAACGGTGGACCTGAAGCCCGGTGTGCGCACCCTGCTGGCAAAGCTGCAGGCCGAGGGGGCCCGGCTGTGCCTGTGCTCCAACACCTGGGCCGACCAGTGCCGCACCGTGCTCACCCGGCTGGGCATCGCGGACTATTTTTCCTTCATCGTGGAGGCGCAGGGCGTGCTGCACAAGAGCCGCCCGGAGGTGTTCTTCGAGTGCATGCACCGGCTGGGCGGGGCCGACCCCGCCGCCTGCGCCGTGTGCGAGGACGCCATTTACGCCGCCGACACGGCCCACAAGGCCGGGTTCACCGTGCTGGGCGTGCAGGACGCCGCCAGTGCCGACGATGCCCCTGCCATGGCGCAGGTGTGCGACCAGTTCCTGCCGGACTGGACCGCACTGGACTGGACAAAGATCTGAGAAATTTTTCCGCAAAAAACACGCCGGTGTTCCCGCTGTGGGAGCACCGGCGTGCTGTTATTTCAGGCTGTATTTCTGCTGCTGCACCCATTGCTGGAAGGCGTCCCGCACGGCACCCTCCCGCCCGCGGGGGATGGAGATGCGGGCCCCGCTGCGCATGCGCAGCTCCCCGGCAGAAAGCAAGTCCGCCTCGGCCAGATTGACCACATAGGAGCGGTGGGGCTGCAAAAAGCGCCCATCCGCCAGCAGAGGCTGTGCCACCGCAGAAAACGGCACCCGCAGCGACAGGGTGGGCACGTCCTCCCCGCTGGTGAGGTGGAAGTGCACGATGTGGTGGGTGCACTCCAGATATTCGATGCCCGCATAGGGCAGCGCCCGCAGGCCCTCGGCGGTGTTCACCGTGACGGACGGGCCGTATTCCGGCTCGGTGGCGCGGGCCAGCAGGGCCGAAAGCTCCCGCTGGCGCACCGGCAGCAGCAGATATTGCAGCGCATCCACCTTGTAGGCGCTGTAAGCGTGGGCCGTGGTGCGGGCCACAAAGGCCAGCGGGGCCCGGCGGCCCCGGCGGCGCAGCTCCCCGGCAGCCGCCAGCCCCACCGGCGTAGCCGAGCCGGAAAGCTCCAGCAGGTACAGGTCGTACCGCACGCCCTCCCCGTCCTTCCGCAGCAGGGCGTCGGTGTCCGGCAGGTGTTCCACGATGCAGGCGTCCGCTCGCCGGGCAAAAAATTCCATGCACTGGCGTTCCAGCCCGCTGCGCAGGCCCGCGTCCGGGCTGCACACCGCAATGTGAAAGATCACAGGATCCCTCCTCTTCAAACCCGCCCTTGCATTTTGCGCGGTGCGGGGGTATAGTAATCAAAAAAACAACAAAGGAGACGCCGCCATGTCAAAGCCCCTTGTCAGCATCATTCTGCCCGTGTACAACGCCCAGAACCACATCGCCCGCTGTCTGGAGAGCATCTGCGCCCAGAGCTGGCAGAACATCGAGGTCATCGTGCTGAACGATGGCTCCAAGGATCAGAGCCTGCCCGTGTGCGAAGCGTTCCGCGCAAAGGACGAGCGCATCGTGCTGGTGGACAAGGCCAACTCCGGCGTGTCCGACACCCGCAACCTGGGCCTGAAGCTGGCCAGCGGCAAGTATGTGCAGTTCGTGGACAGCGACGACTATATCGACCCGGACTTCACCGAGCATCTGGTCACCGCTGCCGAACAGAACAACGCCGACCTGGTCATCGCACCTTACAAGATGGTGATCCCTGCCGGGGCCAGCAAGCCGGAACAGGTGCTGGACAAGCTCCAGGACGAGCTGGGGGTCATGACCGTGGCCCGGCCCCCGGAGGTACGGGAGTACGGCTTTCTGCCTGCCGGGGTCTACACCCAGGACGAGTTTGCCCGGCATCTGATGGACAAGCCTGCCTCTTATTTTTACGGGGTGCTGTGGAACAAGCTGTACCGCCGGGACCTGCTGGTGGACCACCAGATCCAGTTTACCAGCGAGGTGCGGTGGGCCGAGGACCTGGTGTTCAATATGCAGTACCTGGAGTACGCCAACGTGCTGGTGTCCATCCCGGAGGCAGGGTACTACTATGTCCAGAACCCCCAGAGTATCTGCCACACCCAGATCAACCCCGCCACCATCGTGCAGAACAAGATCCAGGTGTTCCGCTACTACAAGGACCTGTACACCCGTCTGGGCATGTACGAGCAGGTGCGCCCGCAGCTGTACAAATTCCTGGTGGATATTGCGGAGAGCACTTACCCTTCCGGCCCCTTCAAGGAGGTCATCGACGAGGCCAAGGCCTACTGGAAGGACGCCCGCGAGGACGTGCAGACCCGCACCGCCGAAGCGCGCGAGCGCTGGAACGACATGCGGGAGGAGCTGCGGGAAACGGCGCAGGAACGCAGTGCCGAGTGGAAGGCCCGGCACGACAGCGACCCCAAAGAATAAGCAAAAGCAACAAACGGGAAGCCGCAGGAGCTTGCACGCTCCGGCACGGCTTCCCGCTTTTTTATGCGATGTTCAGCGGCCGGGTGCTCAGCAGCCGATGGCGGCACACTTCTTGGCCAGCCACTCGCGCTCCTCGTCGTTCAGGCGGGGTGCCAGCTTCTCGAACACCTGACGGTGGTAGTTGTTCAGCCAGTCCAGCTCGTCCTTGGTCAGCACACCGGGCACGATGGGAGAAGTGGCGATGGGCACGAACATGATCGGCTCAAAGCCCAGGAAGGTGCCGTACTGGTTGTCGGCCTTGTGCACGCACACCAGCTCGTTCTCGATGCGGATGCCCACCAGATCGGTCTCGTACACGCCGGGCTCGTCGGTCACGATCATGCCCGGGCGCATCAGGGTGGTGTTGCGGCCGTTCAGGGCGTGGGGGCCTTCGTGGACGTTGCCCACAAAGCTGACGCTGTGGCCGGTGCCGCAGCGGTAGTTGA
>OLPG01003358.1_pt1 | contig 9981 bp, 8 predicted proteins | sample 1672311 | NCBI WGS metagenome assembly OLPG01 (sample SAMEA3136670, study PRJEB25190) | human gut metagenome | biome: human gut; feature: human-associated habitat; material: faeces | place: Austria | collected 2013
AAGTCAGCCAGTCACGTGCAAACTGCTTGTCGAAAGAAGGCTGTCCATGGCCTGGTTCATATCCTTCTGCCGGCCAGAAACGGGAGCTGTCAGGTGTCAGCATTTCATCACCGATTACCATATTACCGTCTTCATCCAGGCCGAATTCAAATTTGGTATCTGCAATGATAATGCCTTTACTTAATGCATATTCAGCGCATTTTTTGTAAAGAGCAATCGTATTATCGCGAAGTTTTTCTGCAAGTTCGCGTCCTCTGCCAGGGAAATATTTTTCGAGATGGTCAATACTCTGCTCAAAAGAGATATTTTCATCATGATCACCAATCTCGGCTTTGGTTGACGGGGTGTAAATAGGCTCAGGAAGCTTGTCGGATTCTTTTAAGCCTTCAGGAAGAGTGATTCCGCAGACAGTGCCATTTTCCTGATAGCTCTTCCATCCGCTGCCTGTAATATAACCACGAACGATACATTCAATTGGAAGCATGTTCAGTTTGCGGCACATCATAGATTTTCCGGTATATTTCTCTTGCTGGAAAAATTCAGGCATGTCTTTTACATCAACAGAAATCATGTGGTTAGGCAGAATGTCCTCGGTCAGATCAAACCAGAACTTGGACATCTGTGTCAGTACAGTTCCTTTTTTGGTTACTTCATTGTTAAGGATAACATCAAAACAGCTGATACGGTCAGTTGCTACCATGATCAAACTGTCTCCGTTATCATAGATCTCACGTACTTTACCTTCTTTAATTGGTTTTAATTCCTGCATGTCTTTGCACCTCGTCATATGATTTTTAAAATTTCAAGGTTAAAATAGCACTTTTTACCGCGGACTGTCAAGATACAATTCTAATTGTACAGACAAATGCACAAAAAATCGGACAGGTTTTCAGATAATGTCGTCTCAGACTGTTTTTTCGCGAATGATAACAACAATCCATGGATTCTGTGCATCACATTTGTTGCCGGCGAGAAATTCCATAGTCGTAGAGATATAATCATTGTCCAAACAACGGCGGAACTGATAGGTGAGCTGTTTATGGCCACCAAAGAAAATGTCCTGCAGTGAAGAGAGTGTGATTCTTGAACGGTATAATTCTACGTCGTCGGGATGAATCAGGTTTTCGTTGAGAATACGACGATTGTATAATTCAAAATTATGCTCCAGTTCAAGTTCCTTGCCATGAAGCCGATAATCTCTTTTGAGGATTTCGTATTCTGCATTGCTGAGATTCAGTCTTGCAAGAAGCAGGAAATTTTCCGCAAGGATCTTAAAAATGGAATGTGTAACCGTTGTTTCATGAAGAAGTTCTACGGATGATTTTGGTTCTGTCACAGTAGTATCATCTGAAACAGCTTTGTGGGCATGATTATAGTGTTCATGAGGAACATTACTGAGAAGGTCCTCGGCATCTGCGACTGGCATTGGTTTGAAGAAAAAGTATCCCTGCGCATAAACACAGTTCATGGAATGAAGCATCTCAATCTGCTCCGGAGTTTCCACACCTTCTGCAATAATAGGAAGCTCCAGTTTGTGTGCCATGTTAACAACAGAATTAATGATCTGAATACCTTTCTGGCGGTTTTCTGGATTCATTTCAATAAATTTCATATCAAGTTTCAAAATATCGACATTGGCATCCTTGAGCATATTAAGAGAAGAGTAACCACTTCCAAAATCATCCATAAGAATACAGAAACCATACTGATGAAGCTGATCAATCGTTTTTCTTACAATGATATTATTTTCGGAAAATGCAGTCTCAGTAATCTCCACAAGGAGCATTTCGGGTGTCAGTCCATATTTTATGATAAGATCCTGAAGAAATTCAGGAACATTGATCGTTTCAATGTCAGCTACAGAGACATTGATGGAGATAGGAACAACATAAAGATGATCTTTTTTCCAATAGGCCAGAGTCTGGCAGACTGCATCCCAGATATAAGTATCCAGTGCAGTGATCATACCGTTATTCTCGAGAAATGGAATAAATTCTCCTGGAGAAACAAAACCACGGGAAGGACTGATCCAGCGGGAGAGAGCTTCCATACTGACGATTGCACCAGTGATACTGTTGCATTTGGGCTGCAGATAGAAAGTAAATTCTTTGTTTTCCAGACCGACTTTTACGTCGTGGAGCATCTGTTGTTCTTTTTCCAGCTGATCAATGATCTCATTTGTGAAATAACAGATCCGTTTATTAAAATTTCCCTTGATCTCGGAAGCAGCGAGCTGTGCATTGTTACACATGGTCGCTGTATCCGGATGCTTCTCTGTAATGGGGTAGATACCGATGATTGGAAGAAACCCCTCGTTCTGACTGTGGATGCCAATATAACTGCGAATTGTTTTGTAGATCAGATTGATCAGTTGCTCGTCATCAGGAATACACATAAAGAAATGATCTCCACCGAAATAGCCAGCCAGATATCCTTTCATCTGCTGTACACGAAGCAGGTACTGACTGATATTCTGAAGCAGAATATCCCCTGCTTCCTGTCCGTACCAGTTATTAAATAATTTAAAACGTTCGATGTCGATGGAAATGATACACCAGCCAGATGATTCGCATGCATCAAGGAATTCTTGAGCTTTTTCAAGAAATTCCGATCGATTGTACAGCACATTTGTTATGCCCATAAGAATATGTCCTTTAACTATATGATTAAAAATAATTATACCATTTATAAAAATATTATTCAATATAATAAACAGTATGTTGTTATAATGTTGTTATAAAAAATGTAGATATATTGTAATATTTCTGTTATGATAAAAAACAAACGAAAGTATAAAGTATGCAGGAGGAAAGAAAATGAGTACAAAAGCAGATATGGCAATTGCATTTCATGATAAGGGATATAACTGTGCACAGGCAGTTGCCTGTTCATTTTGTCAGGAATTTGGTGTAGCGGAAGAAGAGATGTTCCGGATCGCAGAAGGCTTCGGACTTGGAATGGGAATGATGGAAGTATGTGGAGCACTTTCAGGAATGATGATGATCATCGGACTGGAAAACAGTGTCGGAGAACCGGAAAAAGGCAGACTGACAAAAGGTGATACCTACAGAAAGGTAAAAGAATATGTAAAGAAGTTCCAGGAACAGAATGGTTCTTATCTTTGCAGGGAACTGAAAGGTGTGGAAACAGGAAAAGTACTTCGCAGTTGTCCGGATTGTATTCGTGATGCAGTAGCACTGACTGAGGAATATCTGGCTGCACAGAAGCAGAACTGATCTTCAGAAAAGAAGATACTTGTAAATAAAAAAATCCGTCGATACAGAATGTATGAAAATTCATAAAACTGTTTCGACGGATTTTTATGTTTGAGAGAATATTATTCAGCTACTTTGACAAACTGACTGTTGTACAGATTTTGATAGAATCCGCCCTTTGCCATAAGTTCATCATGCGATCCCTGTTCGACGATACTTCCGTCTTTCATGACAAGAATCTCATCTGCATTTCGAATCGTAGAAAGACGATGCGCTACGATAAAGCTTGTACGTCCCTCCATAAGACGGTCAAAAGCTTCCTGAACCATCAGTTCAGTTCGGGTATCGATACTGGAAGTGGCTTCATCCAGTATCAGCATTGGAGGCAGACAGAGCATGACACGGGTGATACAAAGAAGCTGTTTTTCACCCTGGCTCAGACTGTCTTCTTTTAAGCGTGTGTCCAGGCCATTTGGAAGACGGCGGATAAATTCCCAGCTGTGAGAATGTCTGGCTGCTTCGATAATTTCTTCATCGGTTGCATCTGGCTTACCGATGTTGAGATTTTCGCGGACAGTGCCGTTTTTGATCCAGGTGTCCTGAAGCACCATGCCAAAGCTGCTACGCAGAGAATGACGGGAAATTTCATTGATCGGGTGACCATCAATCGAGATTGTACCGCTGGTCACATCATAGAATCGCATCAGCAGGTTGATAAAGGTTGTTTTTCCACAGCCAGTTGGTCCGACGATTGCGATACGCTTGCCTGGTTCTGCATGCAGGTTGAAATTTTCAATCAGTTTTTTGTCCGGAACGTAGCGGAAACAAACGTTATCGATGTTGACTTCACCTCTGACATCAGTGATGGTGTCCTTGGAATCAGCACTTTCCGGTTCTTCTTCCAGAAGAGCAAAGATTCTGGCCGCGCATGCAAGTGCACTCTGAAGCTCTGTGATGACAGAACTGATATCATTGAATGGTTTCATGTACTGATTTGCATAAGCAAGAAGTACGGACAGACCACCAACAGTTAGGGAGCCGCCAGGAATCATGAAAGCACCGGCCAGGGCAACACCTGCATAAATGACATTATTGACAAAACGTGTGGACGGGTTGGTCAGGCTACTGTAAAAGACCGCTTTCTGACTGCATTCTTTTAATTCTTCATTGATCAGGGCAAAACGTCCAGATGATTTATCTTCGTATCCGAAGGCCTGTACGATCTTCTGATTTCCAATCATTTCTTCGATAAGTGCGGTCTGACGGCCACGTGCATCACTCTGCTTCCGGAACATATGGAAGGAACGTGAGGAAATAAATTTTGCAACAAAGAAACTGAGCGGAGTCAGAACAATGACCATCAAAGTGATCCAGATATTCTTAGAAAACATGAAAAGCAGAGTTCCGATGATCGTAACGATTCCTGAGAAAAGCTGTGTGAATCCAAGCAGAAGACCATCCGAAAGAATATCGGTATCAGCAATGACGCGGCTTATGATATCACCGGTGCTGTGGCTGTCCAGATAGGAGAGTGGAAGTTCCTGAATATGACGGATCGCTTTTGCACGGATATCCTGTACCGTACGGAAGGTCATACGGTTGTTAATGATATTCATGATCCAGGTAGCAACACTGGAAACGATGATCATCACAAGAATCCGGCTGAGATAATACCACATCATACGGAAATTAACTTCACGTTTGGCAACTACCTGGTCAATCGCATTACCGAAAAGTACCGGTACATATAACTGCAGGATGACAGATACAGCTGCCAGAATAATGCTCAGGACCAGAAGAAAACGGTATTTTCCGATAAAGCGGAGTACTTTCCAGAGGGTTTCCATGCTGGTCGTATTTGTCTGCTGTTTGTTCTGTTTGCTCATAAGGTCACCTCCGAAGCATTAACGGATACGGCTGTATTTGATGTATTGTATTTTTCACGTTCTTCCGGGAACTGGGAGAAATAGATTTCGCGGTACGTATCGCAGGTGCGGATAAGGTCATCGTGAATGCCTTTTCCAACAAGCTCACCGTCATCCAGAACAAGGATCAGATCTGCCTGACGGATACTTGCAGCACGCTGGGACACCAGGAAGGTGGTAACATTTCCACTGAGCTGATGGAGAGATCTGCGAAGTGCAGCATCTGTTGCAAAATCCAGAGCACTGGCACTGTCGTCAAGAATCAGAAATTCCGGTTTCTTTACAACGGCACGTGCGATAGTAAGACGCTGACGCTGACCGCCGGAAAGATTTCGTCCATTCTGTTCCAATTTGAAATCAAGCTGTCCATCTTTGTTTTCTACAATTTCACGAGCCTGTGCGGTCGTGAGTGCATCCCAGATTTCTTCATCTGTTGCATTCTCACGTCCCCATTTCATGTTTTCGCGGATGGATCCTTTAAAAAGTACAGCGCGTTGTGGAACAACACCGATCTTTTCACGAAGGTCATGCTGGCTGTAGTTCTGGATATTTTGCCCGTCTATCTGTATAGTTCCGCTGGTCGCATCATAAAAACGGGCAATCAGGTTGACCAGGGTGGATTTACCGCTTCCGGTACCTCCGATGATTCCAACAGTCTGGCCTCTTTTGACAGAAAAGCTGATATTGGAAAGGCTGGGTGCGCCTGATTCTGCATAAGTAAAAGTAACATCATGGAATTCGACTGCGTTTTCGCCGCAAACTGCAGTGGAGGCAGTAGAAACCGGATGATTCATGGAAGATTTTACTTTGAGAATATCGGCAACACGGTTTGCACATGCGGCAGATTTGTTTAGTGTAATGATCAGAGAAGCAAGTTTAATGAGTTCAACAATCATCTGAGCCATATAGTTATAAAGAGCAACGACCTGTCCCTGCTGCATATTTCCGAGATTGACCTGGAGTCCTGCATTATTGATCAGAATGACTGTTGCGATATTGATCAGTACATAAGTTACCGGATTTAGAAGAGCAGACAGCTTTCCGACAAATTCGTTCAGCTTTGTAAGCTGAGCATTGCTGGCATCAAATTCACGGACGGCTTCTTCTTCGCGACAAAAAGCGCGGATGACACGTACACCGGTCAGGTTTTCACGGGTTAGTCCTGTAACTGCGTCCAGACGTGCCTGTACCTTGCCAAAAAGCGGAATACTCAGGTACATGATCACAAATACAACCAGGAAAAGCACCGGAATAGCAACAACAAAGATCAATGCACAACGTGTGTTGATCGTAAAGGCCATGACCATGGAACCCAATACGATAAAAGGACTTCGAAGAAGAAGGCGCAGGCCCATATTTACACCGTTCTGTACCTGATTGATATCATCTGTAAGACGGGTGATCAGAGTATCTGTTCCAAGAGTATCAAGTTCTGTGTAAGAAAGCTTCTGCACATGGTCGTAAACGGCCTGTCTCAGTTCTGTGGCAAATCCTACACTAGCCTTAGCTGCAAAAAACTGGGCGGTGATGCTGACTGCGAGTCCGGCAGCTGCCATGAGTACCAGAATAAAAAATCGCTCGATGATATACGGGCGATCATTTCCAGTGATACCTACATCAATGATCTGCGCAATGACTACCGGGACAAGCAGATCAAACACAACTTCCAGAAATTTGAAGAAAGGGGCAAGAATGCTTTCTTTCCTGTAATTTTTCAGATAGATTGCGAGAGATCGCATTTTTAGGTTTCCTCCGTTTTTTATTATATTATTGTGTTGCTGTTGGTTATTATTGGCAGCAACAGATTGACATTCCCTATTATAGTCCTGTATCATAAGAAATAGCAAGGGCATAAATACTATAAGTAAAAAGAGGAAAATCTATGAGAAGAGAAGTGACACTGGAAGAAATTTCAGATGGAAGATTATATGATGCGAATGATATGGTCAAAGCAGATTGTCAGGACTGCAAAGGCTGTCATGACTGCTGTACAGGGATGGGAGATTCTGTCCTTCTGGATCCGTATGATGTCTGTCGATTGAGCAGAGGTCTCCGGAAAATACCGGAAGAACTGATTGGGAGTGTACTTGAACTTGGGATTTCTGATGGCAATGTTCTGCCACATCTGGCAATGCGCGGAACAGAGGAAAAATGCGTTTTCCTGAATCAGGAAGGCAGATGCTCCATACATGAGATTCGTCCTGGATTCTGCCGGTTGTTTCCACTGGGAAGATATTATACGGAAGATGGATTTAAATATATCATTCAGATCCATGAATGTGCAAAGAAAAACCGTTCCAAGATCAAGGTAAAAAAATGGATCGACACACCGGACCTCAGACAATACGAAAAATTTGTATGGGATTGGCATCAGTTTCTTCTGGATGTACAGGAAGTGTTTTACCAGACGGAAGATGCGGATCTGATCAAAAATCTGAATATGTATGTGCTCAGCCGTTTTTATACAAAATCATATGAAGAAAACAGAGATTTTTATGAGCAATTTTATGAACGTCTTGAAGAAGCAAAAAAACTTCTGAGCCTGGGAGTATGATCCCGGGACTCAGAAGTTTTTTTGAATGAAAAGTTACTGATTATCTTTTGCAAGGAGTTCATTAAGAAGCTGATGAATGGTCTTGTTTAATACAGGATGTCTGTAATAAGGAGCAATCTCATCCATTGGCTTCAGGACAAAATCACGATTTTCCATATCAATATGTGGAATATGAAGATCCGGAGTGTCTATGATCTCATTATCATAGAACAGAATATCCAGATCAAGAGTACGCGGTCCCCAGTGAATGATACGTTCTCTGTTTGCGGCCGCCTCCAGTTCGTGAAGACGGTCCAGAAGTTCTTCTGGCGTGAGCAGCGTACGGAGTTTCAGAACACCATTCAGAAATTCATCCTGTTCCACACCACCATAAGGTTCTGTAACTAAATATTCAGATACAGCTTCTACTTCACAGGAAGGAGTAGTACGGAGTCCCTGAATGCCATCATCCAGGAACTTCTTTTTGTCCCCAAGGTTGGAACCAAAGGCTACATAGGCAGTATGCCATCCGCGGGTGATCTCCACAGCAACCGTTTCGAGTGGGAGACCGACCGGAGCCCATGGCTTCTCAACACGCAGAGTGATCATTTTGAGAAGCGGAAGCTCTTGAAGCAGCATTTGGCAGAGATTTTCTGCAAGTGCCTCCAGAAGTTTATAAGTATGCTCTTTTGTGAATTTGGTGATCATATGGCTGACTTCTCCATAATGAATAGAAGCAGTCAGTTCATCGGTCAGACCTGCTTTTCGGGTATCCGTGTAAAGAGTGGCAGAAATAACGAATTTCTGGCCGAGAACATTTTCCTCTGGGAAAACTCCATGGTTTGCAAAAATCTCCAGGTTTTTGATCTCAATCTTATCCATTTATTTTATATTCCTTCCAAGAATTGCTTCAGTCATAAGGATAGCACGTTTGTTTTCTTTGATATCATGTACGCGGACAAAAGCACAGCCTTTCATGACACCGATGACAGAAGTGGCAACGGTGCCTTCTACACGCTGATCAACCGGAAGATCCAGAGTAAGACCAATCATGGACTTACGGGAGGTTCCGAGCAGGACCGGGAATCCGAGATGCTGAAAAAGTTCCAGATGATTCATGGTTTCCAGATTCATTTCATATGTTTTGCCGAAACCAACGCCCGGATCAAGAATGATTCGTTCGTCTTTGATTCCGGCTCCTCGGGCAATATTGACACATTCCTGTGTTTCAGCAAGCATATCTATGAGAAAGTTATTGTATTCTGTGTTGGCTTTGTTGTGCATAAGACAGCAGGCTACATCATGTTTGGCGATGACACCGGCCATGTCCGGATCATATTTGAGCCCCCAGACATCGTTGACCAGATCGGCACCTGCCTGGACAGCTGCATCTGCAACACTTCCCTTGTAAGTATCTACAGAGATCGGTACATCAAAACGTTTGCGAAGTGCTTCGATGACCGGAACGACACGTGCTGCTTCTTCTTCGGCACTGACCGGAGTATGCCCCGGACGTGTGGATTCACCGCCGACATCCAGAATATCAGCACCGTCTTTGATCATAGCTTCTGCATGCATCAGAGCATGATCCATAGTATTCCATTTGCCACCATCAGAAAAAGAATCCGGGGTCACGTTCAGGATTCCCATAATATAAGTTCTGTTTTTTACATCAAATTCACGATTTCCGATTTTCATGATCTAAGATTCTCCTTTTAATATTGAATCATCATATTTTTTTTTGAAAGATCCCAGTAGCATTCTTTTTCTGCAGGACAGAGAAAACACATACGGGATTTTTTATCTGCTTCATAAAGAATCCGGCTCAGGGAAGAAATTTCCTCTTTTGAGGAACGATGTTCCCCGATCGCGGTCAGAATCTGCTCTTTTTCTGCAGAAGAAAAAGCAAGATCAGATAAAATCTGTTCAGCAATCTGTACACCGGCTTCGTCATGCGGGGTACCATCCATATACTGTCTGACGCGACCGATATCATGGAGAAGTGCAGTGCAGTAGATAAGTTCACGGGAGCAGTTAAGTCCTCGTTCCAGTGCAAATATGTAAGCAAGTCTTGCGACATCCAGAAAATGTTCTGGTGTATGGCGGCAGAAGATACGGTCAGCTTCAAGGTGTATAAGATCTTTCAGATTTTGCTGATAGAGAGGATGCTGCCAGATAGCATTTACTCTTGTCATATCGGTATGCATCAGTCTTTTACCATGGAGAGAAACTGTTTCTGAAGTTCACGGTCTGTCTTGAAATCACCACGGGTAACGGTAGTAATCGTTTTACTTCCTGGTTTTTTGAT
>OLPG01003363.1_pt1 | contig 9966 bp, 5 predicted proteins | sample 1672311 | NCBI WGS metagenome assembly OLPG01 (sample SAMEA3136670, study PRJEB25190) | human gut metagenome | biome: human gut; feature: human-associated habitat; material: faeces | place: Austria | collected 2013
GCGGCGGCCTACCACCGCTTCAAGACCAGCGACAACCTGTTCAACTACCGCGCCTTCCTCGAAGAGGGACTGGACGACTGCGAGACGAACTACCTGCCCCAGCTGGCGCTGGATTACGCCCGGGTGGAGCGCTGCGCCCCGAGCGAGGCCGCTCCCGCCGTCCGCACCCTCATCCAGAAACAGCGGGACGCCCTCGAAGAGATGAGCACCCTCATCCGGGAGATCGACGCCAGCCACGTCCGCTACCGCAAGCGGGCCGTTCAGCGGGCGCAGTTCCTGCTGCTGAGCGACCGCTCGGCCCAGGGCAGCGTCACCGCCCTGCTGCGGCGGTACGCTGAGAACATCAAAACGCCCGACCAACTCTTTGAGCCGGACGACGGCCCGCTGGCCGCGCGGCTCAAGCTCTGGCCGGTGCAGGTCTTCGGCGAAAAACCGCTCTATCCTCCGGCCGCACCCCGCACCGACGCGCCGCTGGCCCCGGTGCAGGCCGGACAGCTGGACGAAGAGCAGCTCCGCCGGGAGCAGAAGCTCCTGCTGGACTACGCCCGGATGGCCGTCACCGAGGAGAACGTGGACATCCTCGCCCGGCAGGCGCTGGCCGCACGGCCTTCTGTCTCGGCGTCCACCCTCGCCGACGAATACCCGAACGACTTCGCACGCATCATCGGACTGCACACCTACTCCCAGTCGCCGCGCCGCTGTTATGACATCCAGCTCACCGGCAAGTGGGCCACGCGGGGCGGCTTCCGGTTTGAAGAATTTACTCTGACACCCCGCAAGGAGGACGCCGAAGATGACCGAAACGAATAAAATGCTGGAAGAGTGCGCAAATTATCTGCTCAACCACTGCTTTGTGCTGGGCGGCGTGGAGGACCAGCGCGCCAAATATCTTTATGTTCAGGACCACCTCAACGAAGTGCGGGCCGTGTTTGCGCCGCTGGGCTACTCGGTGGTGCTCTACCCCGCCCCGCTGCAGGCGGCGGCCCTCGTCAACGAGCATGAGGGCAGTCAGGCTCGGCTTCTGAAGTACGAGAGCATCCTGCTCTTAGTCCTGCGCCTGCTCTACCTCCAAAAGCGGGAGAGCCTCTCGGCCAGCGCCGACCAGGTTCTGGTGACGGTGGAAGAGGTACAGGCCGAACTCCAAAAGATGAACCTGCCCCGCCGCCTCGACCAGCCCACGCTGGAAAAGCTGCTGCGCACCCTGCGCCGGTACAATCTGGCCCGGCCGGTGGGACGGCTTTCCGGGCTGGACAGCCGCATCGAAGTATTCCCCACCGTATTGCTTGCTCTGCCGGATTCCGACCTTGCGGACGCTGCCGCCGAAGTGACCCGCACCCGCAGTGAGCTTTCGCTTTATGAGCGGCCGGAGGACGGCACCGCTGCCGTGGAGGTGGAAGAATGATAGAACTGAAACGCCTGAAGCTCATCAACTGGCACAACTTTGAGAACGTCACCTTCGACTGCGCCCGGCTGACCTACATGATCGGCGTCAACGCCGTGGGCAAGACCACCATCCTCGACGCCATCCGCTACTGCCTGACCACCAATCGCAACTTCAACGCTCTCGGCAACAAAAAGAGCGGCCGCACCCTGCAAGGCTCTGTCCACGCCAAGCAGCGCGGCGAGAACGCCTACCGCCGCCCGGGGCATACCGTGGCCTATATCGGGGCGGAGTTCTGGGACAGCGTAAAGCACACCAGCTTTGTCATCGCGGTGCGGGTGGAGTCCGAAGGCCCCATGCAGGAGCTGCACCCCGGCGACCAGACATGGTATATCTCCGAGGACGGCATCACGCTGGAGCAGCTGCCCTTTATCGACCCGCGCACCGGTGCGCCCAGCGCCAAGGAGGACTTCAAGCCCGCCGAGGGGCGGCTTTCCTATACCCGCAGCCCCAGCGAGGCGCGGGACAGAATCTGCCGCGCACTGGGCATCGGGCGCGCAGCCAGCCCGCTGGGCAAAAAGTTCAACGAGGTGTTCCAGATGGGCACCAGCATGGACGAGATCCCGAACTTCCGGGAGTTTCTGTACCAGTACATCCTCCCGCAGCCGGAGCTGGACTTGGAAGCCTTGCAGGGTGACCGCTTGGAGCTGGAAAACCTGCACGCCGTGCTTGCGGAAGCCCAGACCCGCGCCGATGCGCTGGACGAGATCGTGCGCTATGGCCGCGAAGCCACCGAAAAACAGACCGAAGCCCTTGTGAACCGGGGCGCCGCCCTGCTGGCGCGGGCTGCTGCCGATGCCGGGGAAAAGGCCGTCTGGCAGGAGCGGGTAGACGCCGGACGCCGCCAGCAGGAGACGCTGCGCACCCGCTACGCCGAAGCCAAGACCGCCGAAGCAGAAGCCCGCCGCGCCTACCTGACCGCCCACAGCGCCGCCGGTGCCAGCGGCGAGGGCCGCGCACTGGACGCCCTCAGCGAGGAGCTGGCGCACCGGCAGACCGCACTGGATGCCGCCGCCCGCCGCGCCGATACCGCCGAAAAAGCCGCCGAAAAGACCGGCAACCTGCTGGCGGTGCTGCGCCGCAGCGGCTTTGCCGCCGGGCAGAAGCTGGCCGACCTGACCCCCGACACCCTGCCCGCCCTGACCGACTGGCTGACCGCACAGGAAAAGCCGCTGGAAGAAGCCTATTTTGCCGCACGGCAGCACACCGCCGCCTTGCAGCGGCAGCAGACCGAGAAACGCGCCGAGCTGGATGCCGTATCCGGCGGCAAGTGGGTGTACCCCCACGGCGATGCCGCCACCCGGGTGCGGGACGCCGTGAATGCCGAGCTGAAAAGCCGGGGCATGGAGCCGGACGCCCGCATCTTCTGCGAGCTGCTGAACGTGGAGGACGAGAGCTGGCAGGACTGCGTGGAGGCCTGTCTGGGCGACCGCCGCTTTGATATCCTTGTGCCGCCCGCCCACTATGCCGCTGCCAAAAGCGCCTTTGTGGCGCTGAAGGACAAGGTGGGGCCCATCAGCCTGCTGGACACCCCGGGTCTGCGCAAGGCCAACCGCCGTGCCGACACTGCTCCCGCCGACAGTCTGGCGGCACAGGTCACCAGCGAAAACCCGCTGGCCGCGCAGTACGCCGACACCATCCTGCGCCGCATCGTCTGCTGCGACACCCCCGACACGCTGGAAAACTACCCCGACAGCGCCACCCGGGACCTTCTGCGCCACCATCCCTTCCGGTTGGAGCGTCTGCGCACCCCGCAGCGCTATATCGGCTTGGAAGCCCGCCGCGCTCGCGCCGGGGCACTGGCAGGGGAGATGAACGCCCTTGCTGAAGAAGTACGCGCCGCCGCACAGGCAGAGCAGAACCTGAAAGCCGCATACAGCCAGTACCAGACCCTTTTGCGCGGCACAACGCTGGAAGAACTTGCCGCCTTGTGGGACGCCCGCGCCGCCCTGACCGCCGCCCGCGCGGCGGTGGAGGAACAGGCCGCAAAGCTGGCCGAGTGCCGCGAGAATCCGCTTTTGCAGCAGCTGTATAAGGAGGAAGAGGTGCGCGAAGCCGCATGGGAGGCCGCCCGCACTGCCGTGGAGCAGACCGGCGGCGATCTGCGCGTGTGCGAAAAACAGATCTCCTCCTGTGAGACGGAGCAGCAAAAGGCGGTGGACACCGCCGAAAAGAGCGCACAGGCTGCAGAGAGCTTCTTTGCCGCCCACCCGCTGGTGGAGCCGCTCTCCCGCAGCCGTCAGCAGGCGCTGACCGGGCCGGATAAATCTCCCCGCGCCGCCGCGCAGGCCGCCGAAAAGGCACAGGCCAAGCTGGACGATGCGCTGACTGTCTACCTGAACAGCACCCTTGAACCGGCGCAGCGGGAATACAACCGGCGCTATGTCTGCGATTATCCCTTGGGGCTTGCCGGGCTGGAGCAGTACCGCGCCCAGCATGAGAGCCTTGTGCGCATCGACCTGGAGCGCTACGCCGCCCGCCTGGAGCAGGCGCAGCGGGACTGCAAGGACCGCTTCCGCAAGGATATTTTGTTCCGCATGAAGGACGATATCTTCAACGCCCGGCGGCAGTTCCGGGAGCTGAACAAGGTCATGGAGCAGCTGACCTACGGCGAGGAGGTCTACCGCTTTGAGCTGGAACCCAGCCGCGACCCGCAGCTGGCGGCGTTCTATCAGGTCATCGTGGATAAAGGCAACCAGCAGATGACCGAGGGCGATTCTCTGGATAACCTTGCCGCCACCGCCGACCCCGCCTATGAGCGTCAGGTGGACGAACTGATGGAAAAGATCATGGCGGATGTGGACGAGAACACCCGCGCCCGGCAGGAGGGACGCACCGCCGCCGGTGCAACCCTTTCGGACTATGTGGACTACCGCACCTATCTGGACTACGATATCAAGGTGACCAATCAGGTCACCGGGCAGCAGGCGTATCTGTCCCGCGTCAGCCGCGATTCCTCCGGCGGCGAGAATCAGGCGCCCTTCTATGTGGCCATCTGCGCCAGCCTTCTGCAAATTTACCAGAAGAGCGAGAACAGCATCCGTCTGGTGCTGCTGGACGAGGCGTTCAGTAAAATGACCAGCGACCGCATCCGCCCCATGATGGAACTGTTCCGCCGCCTGCAATTGCAGGTGCTGCTTATCTCCACCGTGGAAAAGAGCACCGCCATCCAGCCCTACTGCGACATTACCTACTCCATCGTCCGCCACGGCGACGCCAACGCCATCGCGCCCTTTGTCCGCCTTGCAGCGGAATAATGCAAAGCAGGGCTTGACATCAAAAATAAACTTTGCTATACTGTTTTTCGCTCATCGGAGGGCTGTTTCAACGTAATTGAAAGGCCGGATAAGATGTCATCGTTCGTGTTTCCCGGAGGCTGTGGGCACCGTAGTGCCGCAGCAGAAGAGGGAACGCACCGGAGCGGTGGTTCTTATCCGGCCTTTTTGCATATGTGAAGTTCAAAAAGGAGGAGCTATGCCAAAGAAAACCATCCAATTGTCCGACCACTTTACCTATTCCCGCCTGCTGCGGTTCGTGCTGCCCTGCATCGGCACCATGCTGTTCACCTCCATCTACGGCATCGTGGACGGCCTGTGTGTTTCCAACTTTGTGGGCAAAACGGCCTTTGCGGCGGTCAACCTCATCATGCCGCTGCCGCAGCTGCTGGGCACTGTCGGCTTTATGCTGGGCACCGGCGGCAGCGCCATCGTTGGTATCACGCTGGGCGAGGGTGACCAGAAAAAAGCCGACCGCTATTTTACCATGTTTCTGCTGGCGGCGCTTGTTTCGGTCAGCGTGCTGGCCGTGCTGGGCTTTGTGTTCCTGCGGCCGGTCGCCGTGCTGCTGGGCGCAAAGGGAGAGCTGCTGGACTACGCCGTGCGCTACGGGCGCATCCTGATGCTGGCGCTGCCGCCCTTTGCGCTGCAAAATATGTTCCAAAGCTTTTTCGTCACCGCCGAAAAGCCGCTTCTGGGCTTCTGGTTCACCGTTGGTGCAGGCTGCACCAACATGGTGCTGGACGTGGTGATGGTGGGTATGCTGCACTGGGGCGTGGAGGGCGCTGCCGTTGCCACCCTTATCAGCCAATTGGTGGGCGGCGTGCTTCCGGTGTTCTACTTTATCGACCACCACAATACCAGCCGCCTGCACCTGTGCAGAACACAGTTTTACGGCCGCGTGCTGTGGGATGCCTGTATCAACGGTTCTTCTGAGCTGATGACCAACCTTTCCATGTCGCTGGTCAATATCCTGTATAACTTCCAGCTGCTGCGGCTTGCCGGAGAAAACGGTGTGGCGGCTTACGGCGTCATCATGTACGCAGCCTTCCTGTTTGTGGCGGTGTTCGTGGGCTATGCCGTGGGCAGCGCACCCATCGTCAGCTTCCATTACGGCGCGCGCAACCACGCCGAGGTGCATAACCTCTACCAAAAGAGTCTGCGCCTCATCGCCGTGGTAGCTGTGAGCATGACCGCCGTATCCATGGTGCTTATTCCCTATGTGGCACGTATCTTTGTGGGCTACGATACCCAGCTGCTGGCGCTGACCAGCCGCGCCTTCCGGCTGTATGCGCTGAGCTTCCTCATCATGGGCTTCAACGTGTATGCGTCCTCCTTCTTCACGGCGCTGGGGGACGGCGTGACCAGCGCCCTCATCTCCTTTCTGCGCACGCTGGTGTTCCAGCTTGCCGCGCTGCTCCTGCTGCCCGCCCTGTGGGGCATTGACGGCGTGTGGCTGGCTGTCACCGCCGCCGAGCTGGCCGCGCTGGCGGTGAGCGTGTATATGTTTGTGACAAAAGACCAGAAATTCCATTACCGTCATGGTTGACGCGCCATAACAAAAAAGCCGCCGGGGCCCCGGCGGCTTTTTTGGTTATTCAAAGGTATACTCCACCAGCTGGCAGTTTTTGATGCCCGCAGCGGCGTACTCCTCGTTGGTCATATCGTAAAAATAGGAGTGCACCACCCGGGCGATGCCGTTGTGCGCCACCAGCAGGTAGGTCTTGCCGGTGTCCGCCTTCAATTCGTCCAGCAGGTTGTAGATGCGCTGTGCCAGCTGCATCATGCTTTCGCCGCCGTCATAGCGGTCGGCAAAGTGGGTCTTGGAGATGCGGAACTCCGCACCGTCCCGGGGCGTGCCCTCGTATTTGCCGAAGCACTGCTCCCGCAGGCGGGGCTCGCAGCGGGCGGGCAGACCGGTAGCGGCGGCAATGGCCTTTGCGGTGTCGGCGGCGCGGGAAAGGGGAGAGTACAGAATTTCGTCAATGTGCAGGCCGCTGTCCCGGACAAGCTCGCCCAGCTGCCGCGCCTGCTGCTGCCCGTGGGCGGTCAGCGGGCTGTCGGTCATGCCGCAGATCTTATTTTCCACGTTCCATACCGTCTCGCCGTGGCGGGTGAAATAGATATTGTGCATAAAAATACTCCTTACAGCTTGTGCAGGGTGCCGTCCGGCAGCAGACAGACGGTGTCTCCCTCGTCGATGCCAAGACATGTCAGCTCCCTGTCCGGGTAGGGCAGGATGCTGGCAGCCCCGGCGGCATCGGTCAGGGTCACATCGCACAGCACCGGCTGCCCGGCGGGCAGCTCCTCGCAGCCGTACAGCTGCTCGTCAATGCGCAGCACGCGGTATTCCGGCATGGTACAGCCCCTCCTTTGTGTTTTTCCTTATTATATAGCACCCGGGGGCTTTGGTGCAAGGGGAGAGGGACGATTTGGAATGCGCTCCGCTTCCGCTCTGCGCATAATCAGCGGAATTGGATTTTTATATTTGTGTTCCAGAAACGCCTGCGGGCGTTTCTGGAACACCCTTTCACCAGAGAGGTCGTAAAGATGAACGGCAGCTGCTTACCGTCACGACCCCTCCCGTGAAAATGCGTTTGGAGCGGCCCGCAGGCCGCGACAAACGCGAAATTTAAAATATTTTTCCGCTGAATATGGCCAAAGCGCACGCGGCGGCCATTCAAAATTGTCAAATCGTCCCGCCGCCCGGCGGCTGAGGGCAAAAAAACTCCCCCGCTTGACAGCGGCGCGGAGAAATTGTTACAATACAGTTACGACTGCAAACCACGCGGAGGAGCTCATGAATATTACGGAACTGCGGTATCTGGTAGCCATCATGAAATGGGGGTCGGTGTCGGCGGCGGCAAAGCAGCTGTACGCGGCGCAGCCCAACGTCAGCAAGGCGCTGAAGAACCTGGAAGAGGAATACGGGTTGCGCATCTTCGAGCGCTCCTCCACGGGTATGATCCCCACCGAGCAGGGCAAACGGTTCATCCGGCAGGCGCAGCGGGTGCTGCAGCAGGTGGACGAGCTGAAGCAGGAGGCGCACCAGCAGCGCAGCTGCGCCGAGCTGCGGGTGGTGCTGACCCATGCCACCTACGCCTCCTATGCGGCGGTGGATTTTTTGCAGCAGGCAGCCCGCAGCGAGCAGCTGCGGGTGCATATCCGGGAGAGCGGTGCCATTGAAGCTTTGGATTTTGTGCTGCGGCAGGGCTACCACATAGCGCTGCTGCGCTATGCCGCCGAGGACGAGGACTACTATCTGCGCTACTGCCAGCGCCACGGTCTGCGGCAGGAGCCTATCATGGAGTTTTCCTACCTGCTGCTCACCAGTCAGGACAGCCCGCTGGCGCGGCGGCAGGTGCGCGAGCTGGACGAGCTGAACGATTACATCGAGGTGCTGCACGGCGACGCCCATCTGCCCGGGGAGGAGAGCACCGTCTCCCGCTGGCAGGCGAACCCCAACCGCCGCATCCATGTGTATGAGCGGTGCAGCCAGTTCTCTATTTTGCAGAATCTGCCCACGGCCTATATGTGGTCGTCCCCCATGCCGCAGCGCGCGCTGGAGCAGTACCATCTGGCACTGCATAACTGCCCGGCGCAGAAGCAGCAGATGCGGGACGTACTGGTGTACCCGGAGCGGGAGCCTTTGCAGCCGGAGGAGCAGCTGTTTGTGCAACTGCTGCACAAGCAGGCAGATGCCACCATCAAGGACAGCGGGTGGAAGAAGATTTGAAATGCGCGCCGTGTCTTCCGGGTTGCGGCACCCAGCATCCGCATCGTGCCTTGGGCGGCACGCGCGTCTTGCTGGCCGCTGCCCCAACAACTCCTCCCTGTTTCCGCCGCTGGCGGCGGTCGTCGTTGTTGCAGCGGAAGAATTATTTATAATTAATTAGAGCAATGTCGGGCAGCCTGCGGGCTGCCCGACATTGCATTTTCACGAGAGGGGGCGGATTTCCCTTCTTTTCGTCCCAAATTCCACGTTTTGGGGAGAAAATCGCAAACGATTAAGCAAAATGCACAAAAAGGCGGCGCAAAGTTTGGCGGGGACGCTTTTGGCCGTTTCCGGAAGAATATTTTTGAGAAACAATAGATTGAATTAAAACGAACCATCGACATAAAATGCAAGTTTAAATAAACAAATAAAATAAGCTGCCATATACTTTTTGATATAGGAACCATACCTAAAAAATATTAACACAATTATGAAAAAGGTGTTAACATGAAGCCAGAGATCGGTCATAGCCGCAGTATGGCATAAGCTGTCGGCGGCTGAAATTCAAAAGGAGGTTTCTGGTATGATTAGTTTCTTACTGTGTCTGGCGCTCCTTATCATCGGCTACTTTGTCTATGGTAAGATCGTGGACAACACGTTCGGACCGGACGACCGCGAAACTCCTGCTGTGCGCATCAACGATGGCGTTGACTACGTTGTGATGCCCCAGTGGAAGCTGTTCCTCGTCCAGCTGCTGAACATTGCAGGTCTGGGCCCCATCTTTGGTGCACTGCAGGGTGCTCTGTGGGGTCCCGTGGTGTTCCTGTGGATCACCTTCGGCACCATCTTTGCCGGCGGCGTACATGACTACTTCTCCGGCATGATGAGCGAGCGCAATGACGGCGCTTCCATCGCTGAGGTCACCGGCCGCTATCTGGGCCCCGTGATGCAGAACATCATGCGTGTGTTCTCTGTGGTGCTGCTGATCATGGTCGGTACCGTGTTCGCAGTCGGCCCCGCAGGCCTGATCGTTACCCTGTGCAAGAACGGCGGTATGTCCGGCGTGCTGACCACCACTCTGTTCTGGCTGATCATCATTCTGGTGTACTACTTCATCGCAACCTTTATCTCCATTGATGCCATCATCGGTAAGATCTACCCTGTGTTCGGCATCTGCCTGATCATCATGGCTGTGGGCGTTGTCTTTGGTATCTTCACCAACCCCGCCTACACCATCCCCGAGATCTGGGCAAACTTCAGCAATATGCACCCCTCCAACACTCCTATCTGGAGCTTCATGTTCATCACCGTTGCCTGTGGTGCTATCTCCGGTTTCCACTCCACCCAGTCGCCTTTGATGGCTCGCTGCATGAAGAGTGAGAAGCAGGGTCACTTCGTATTCTACGGTGCAATGGTCAGCGAGGGCATCATCGCTCTGATCTGGGCTGCTGCCGGCTGCGCACTGTACACCATCACCGATGGCAAGATGGTCGGTCTGGCCGAGGCTCTGGCTGCCGGTCAGTCTGCCGCTATCT
>OLPG01003366.1_pt1 | contig 9960 bp, 8 predicted proteins | sample 1672311 | NCBI WGS metagenome assembly OLPG01 (sample SAMEA3136670, study PRJEB25190) | human gut metagenome | biome: human gut; feature: human-associated habitat; material: faeces | place: Austria | collected 2013
ACATCAAGCCCCAGAACATCATGCTGCTGGACAACGGCCAGCTGCGGATGATGGACTTTGGCATCGCCCGCATCTCCCGGGCCGAGAACCAGATTCAGAACGGCAAAAAGGCCATGGGCAGCGTCCACTACATCAGCCCCGAACAGGCGAAGGGGGAGGAGACCGACCCCAAGAGCGACATCTACTCCGTGGGCGTCATGATGTACGAGATGCTCTCGGGCAGGCTGCCCTTCGACGCCGACGACATGGTGGAGGTGGCCCGCAAGCAGATACGGGACACCCCGAAGCCGCTGGCAGAGCTTGCCCCGGACGTGCCGCTGGGCCTCGTGCAAATCACGGAACGCGCCATGGCGAAGCTGCCGGTCAACCGGTATTCCAGCGCCGCAGAGATGCTGGGAGCACTGGACGCCTACGTGCAGGACCCCTCCGTCACGTTCCAGTATCAATATGTAAAGGAAGAACCTGAAAAGGTGGTGAATGACCCCATGCCGCAGAAACGCAGCATCCGCAGACCCCCGGAGAAACCGGCGGCGAATCCCGCCCGCCCCAAGGCCAAGGCGAAAAAGAAGAAGCGCAGCGGCTTTATGCCGGTGCTGCTGGGCATCACGACGGCCTTTGCGCTGGCCTGTGCGGCCCTGTGCTGGACCATCCTGAACGATTCCAGCAACATCATGACCGACCGCGACGACATCGTGCTGAGCGATTTCAGCGGCATGACGCAGGACGAGGTGAACGCCTCTGAGCAGGTGGCCTCCGGTCAGGTGGTCGTCAACTGGGAAGAGGAGTACAGCAACGACTACGCCGCAGGCTATGTCTACAAGCAGTCGCCGGTGGCGGGCCGCACCGTCCGCGAGGGCCAGAGCGTGACCCTCACCGTCAGCCTTGGCATCCACTACGTCACCGTCCCCGACCTGACCAACTACGTGCAGGCCGACGGCGAACAGCAGCTGAAGGACCTGGGCGTGTCGGTGCTGGTCACCCAGGCCGTGGATGAGTCGGTGGCCGCAGGCTCCATCATCCGCACCGACCCCGCCGCAGGCAGTCAGGTGGCCGCAGGCACCACGGTGGTGATCTACGTCAGCCGCCCGCAGGTGGCCACCACCACCAAAGTCCCCAGCCTCATCGGCATGAACGTGAACGACGCCCGTACCCTGCTGGTGCAGCGGAAACTGGGTCTGGGCAGCCAGACGGAGCAGTACAGCGACCAGCCCGTGGGCAGCATCATCAGCCAGAACCCCGGCGAGGGCGCATCGGCCAAGCTGAACACCCGCGTCAGCGTCGTGGTCAGCGCAGGCCCTGAGCCTGCACCGGAACCCGAAGCACCCAGCGAGAGCACCGCCAGCAGCGACGGCTCCGGCGGCTGGTTGGGCGGCCTCTTCGGGGGCAGCAGCTCTTCCAGCGAGAGCACCGGCGCCAGCTCGTCTTCTTCCACCGGCGGCGGTCTCAGCGACTGGTGGACGTCCTGGCTGGGCTAAAGGAGAAGGTATGACAGGTTATATCACAAAAGGCATCGGCGGATTTTATTACGTTAAGACGTCGGAAGGCATCGTGGAGTGCAAGCCCCGGGGCATCTTCCGCAAGCAGAAGATCACCCCCGTGGCGGGCGACGTGGTGACGCTGGAGACCGAGAACGGCGGGGCGGTCATCGCGGGCATCGCGCCCCGGCGGAACGTCTTCGTCCGCCCGCCCATGGCGAACCTCGACGTGCTGTTCCTCGTGGCAAGTACCACCCAGCCCACCCCCAGCACCCTCGTGCTGGATAAGCTCTCGGCCATCGCGGTGGACAAGGGCGTCCAGCCCGTCATCGTCTGCACCAAAGGCGACCTCGCCGAGGCGGAGTTTCTGCGCAGCGCCTACGAAAAATCGACCCTGCCCTTCATCCGCATCGACTACGCCACCGGCGAGGGTCTGGACGACATCAAACACTGGATCAATGGCCGTCTCTGCGCCTTCTGCGGCAACTCCGGCGTGGGCAAATCCACCCTGCTGAACGCCCTCCTGCCCGACGTGGAGCGTCAGACCGCCGCCATCAGCCAGAAGCTGGGCCGTGGCCGTCACACCACCCGCGAGGTGACCATCTTTGAAGCCTTCGGGGGCCGCATCGCCGACACCCCGGGCTTCGCCAGCCTCGAGGCCAGCCGGGCGGGCTTCATCCCGAAAGAGGGTCTGGAACACGCCTTCCCGGAGTTCGGGCCTTACCTCGGCGCGTGCCAGTTCACCGGCTGCTCCCACCGCTCCGAGAAGGGCTGCGCCGTCCGCGCCGCCCTCGCGGAAGGCAAGCTCTCCCAGACCCGCTACGACAGCTACTGCGCCATGTACGATGAGGTCAAGGATGTGAAGGAGTGGCAGAGGAGGGGATGAACCTCTCCGTCACGGTGGAGCTGTCCGTAGTACAACCTCTCCGTCATCGCTGACGCGATGCCACCTCTCCTTGTAGGAGAGGCCTTGGCAGTCCCCGCAAAGTGAACGGTTTCGCCAGAGGCTCCCCTACTAGGGGAGCTGTCGAACGGAGTGAGACTGAGAGGTTGTACGAAGACGGGCCTGCCCTCTGCAGCGAGTCCTGCCCTGTAAACTTTCTGCACAGCGCTTGACTTTTGCGGGGAATCGCATATACTAAAGATGGGATTGTGAGAAGATTCCATTGGTTTCACTAAAAAAGAAAAGCCCCCAAGGAGTTGCCGCTCCCAGGGGGCTTTCCATTTAGTCGGGCTTACGGTCCTTGTCGAGTCTGTCAAGCCACTTGCAGATATAATGTGAAATTATATTTGCCACGGCAGACTCCAAGATTGTGAGAATATGGATCATTGGTTTCACCTCCCTTCCCAAGTGAGATGGGCGGGGATGAACCGCAGAACCAGTATATCATAAACTTCGGCAAAAAGATACAGAAAAAGACGCTGTGTTATCATACTTCCCAGAAAGAAGGAATCCCATGTCCCGCTGTGTTATCATTTCCGCCTGCCCGGTCAGCGCCTCGCTGGCGTCAGCCCTGCGGCCCGGCGACACCATCATTGCCTGCGACGCGGGCTATCGCAACTGTGCGCCGCTCCACTGCCGCCCCGACATCATCGTGGGCGACTTCGACACCGCGCCCTGCCCGGCGCAGGAGGGCGACGACACCATCATCCTGCCCCACGTCAAGGACGACACCGACACCGAGTACGCGGCAAAGCTGGCCTCCGAGAAGGGCTTCGACGAGGCGCTGCTGCTGGGTGTGCTGGGCGGCAGACGCCTCGAGCATACGCTGGCCAACCTCTGCACCGGCCTCGGCCTCGAACAGCGGGGCGTCCGCGCCACGCTTCTGGACGAGCGCAGCCGCATCACCTTCGTGATGCCCGGCGAGACCCGCCGCTACCCGAAGGACGGGTATTTCTACCTCTCGGTCTTCCCGATGGAGGGCAGGGCAGAGGGAGTCTCGGAGCGAGGCTCCTTCTACGAGCTGACCGACGCCGTCCTCACCGCAGGCTACCCCCTCGGCGTCAGCAACGAGTATGCCGATGGCTCCGACTGCATCACCATCTCCACCCAAAAGGGCGCACTGGTGGTGGTGGAGACGGTGCCGGACGGGCCGATCCTGAGCTGAACCGGAACATTCCGGGCGCGGGACGCCTATAATGGCGTATCAAGCGACGAAAGGTGGTCGGCTCTATGCAGGTGGTCGTTCTCAAAAGCCCCAAGTGCCTGAGAGGCTTGCTCCGGAGGCTGTTCGGCATAAAAAAGGAGAGAGAAGAGTGAAGTGTGATTTCAACCAGGCGGATGCCATGCAGGCCGCAGCAGATGACGATGTGCTGGCCTCTTCGCTGAAGCTGATGGACCGTAACAAGCACGTGTATGAGGAACTTGCAAAATGAAAGCAGCAGGCTTGTAAACTTTCTGTGCAACGCTTGACTTTTGCGGGGAATCGCATATAATAAAAGTAGCAAATGTAAAAGCAAATACGCCATCGGCGCACCCAAAGGAAAGACCCCCTCACGGAGCTGCTATCTCCGAAAGGGGGTCCTTTTTAGTGCTTACGGCCCTTCAGCCATCCGTCAAGCCACTTGCAAATGTAGTAAGACGCTACATTCGCTGCGACGGACAGTACAAATGTAAAAATATACGCCATAAGGCGACACCCCCCTTCTCCCATCCTTGGTAGATTGGGCGGGACGAGCCGCATCCCCAGTATACCATAAACTTCGGCAAAAAGATACAGGAAACGATGCGGAATGCAAAAGCCCCAAACCCGCGCGGACGGCTCTACGTATCGCTTCCTGCTTTCCATCTGCCATGGTTAAATTTTACCCCCTTCGGAGCAGCCGCCCCGAGGGGGTTTTTCTCTTTTTCTGCGCAGAAATACGCAGAAAGCTTGCGTTGACTGCACAACCTTTCGTGGTTATAATTGAAGCAACAAAACAACCTACGAAAGGAGCTTTTATGCAGAAAAACATGACTGACCGCACCCCGGGCAGCTACGATGACTTCGTGGCCTACCTCGGCACGGTGCGCACCGAAGAGGAGCTGTTCTCCCGGCTGACCTACTGGTTCGCCGGGCAGGACCGCCCCGAGGACGTCCTCAGCCGCTCCGAGCTGGTGGAGGCGAGGGCGAAGGAGCTGGGCTTCTGGCAGGGCCTGACCTTCCGAATGGAGCGCTGGCTGACCGACGGCAAGAGCGAGCTGGAAGCGGTGGGCCGGGAGGAGTTCCAGAGCCGCATCGCCGAGGACTACGCCGCCTACCGGGAAAAGGCCGACGCGGCCCGGGCGCGCTTCCGGGACCGCCGCCGCGCCGCGCCTTTCAACTTCACCCCCGACTGCCTCGAGAACGTCCCCATCCAGAACGTGAGCTGGCTGGTGGATGGGCTGCTGCCCATGGGGGAGGTGTCGCTTCTGGGTGCCGACGGCGGCACCGGCAAGGGCATCTGGCAGGCCCAGCTCATTGCCTATGTCACGGCGGGCCGGACCTCCGGCTTCTTCCCCCAGCCGCCGGAGAAGACCGGCAGCGTCCTCATCTTTTCCGGCGAGGACGACCCCGGCAAGGTGCTCAAAGCCCGCCTGACGGCGGCAGGGGCCGACATGAGCCGGGTGATGGTGATCACCAGCGACGCCTACTTTGCCCGCACCGGCAGCCCGCTCTGCATCCCGGACACCAGCTTTGCAAAGTACGTGGGGAAGGCCGCGCCCGCCCTCGTCATCATCGACCCGCTGCAGAGCTTTCTGCCCGCGGGGGTGGAGATGGCCAGCCGCAACCAGATGCGCAGCGCCCTGCTGCCCCTCAAAGCCCTCTGCGCCAGGCACGGCTGCGCGGCCCTCATCTCGATGCACACCAACAAGCGCGCCAACGTCTCGGGCCGCGCCCGTCTGGCCGACAGCTCCGACATCTGGGACATCGCCCGCAGCGTCCTCATGATGGGCCGCGACAAGAACAGCGAAAAGCTCTACCTCAGCCACGAGAAGAGCAGCTACTCCGCCCCGGCCCGGACGGCCCTGCTCCACATCGAGCAGGCGCAGGTGGAGGGCGTGAAGACAGCCGTGGCCGTCTTTGACAGCCGCACCGACAAGAAGGACGCCGACTTCGTGGAGGAGCGCCGCGTCCGCACCGCCCAGACCAAGGAGGATACCGCGCAGGCCATCCTCAACGTGCTGGCCGAGAGCAAGCTGGGGAGTATGCCGAATACCCAGCTGAGGGCAGAGGTGATGAAAGAGATGGGGTGCAGCGAAGTCACCTACAACCGCGCTTACAGCAGCCTTGTAAAGAGTGGAGAAGTGACGAAGAAAAATATTCGTCAGCGAGATGGCCGAAGCCAGTGGCACTCCTTTCTCTACTGTAGTAGAACAAATGATAAAGTTCCAAATTAAACACATACTTACGTTATAAAATAAACTTTATCAGCTTGATAAAGTTCCCCCTATTGATAAAGTTCGAACTTTATCAGCTCACCCGAAGTTTATCACCTTGATAAAGTTTGATTTTGAACGGTGTATCGCTGATATTCTGGAACTTTATCAGATACCCCGCCCCTCTCGGAGCAGCCGTATTTCCCGAAACCTGCGTGAATCGCCCCAAAACCTGCGCGAATGGCCGTTGCAGCTGCGACGGGGCCGGGTTATAATGGAAGTGTCAAAAACACCACAGTGAACGGAGGATACGACCATGAAACTGAAAAAGCTCCTTGCCCTCGCCCTTGCGGGCGTGCTGATGCTGGCCCTGCTCACCGGCTGTTCCGGCGGTGCCAGCGGGACAGAAGAGGACAGGCTCGTCGCGGTGGGCGTCGCCGACATCTTCAAGGGAAACTCCCAAAACGTCGAAGTCTCTTACAGCGTCCCCGCGCTGACCCGCACCATCCGGCCCGCGTTCACCCCGGACTGGTTCCAGAAGACCCCAGAGGGAATCATCTGCGGGCTGGACAAGAACTTCCCCATAGACGCCGGTCAGACGCTGGAAGGCTTCCTGAGAGACAGCCTGAAAGCCTACGAGCAGAGCAATTTCGTGAGCTTTGTTGCTTTCGACTCCACCGGGATGAGCGCCCTTCAGCAGGTAGAGCGGTTCTCCAGCGGTGCGCCGGTGGTCGGGGTGTACTATAAAGATGTGTCGCCCACGGTCAATACCAAGCTGCGTGTCGGCGTCTGCCATAAGACCGTCGATGGCCGGGAATACTGCTTGATGGTCGTTGTCCGGGCCCGATGATGCGCTTGTAAACTTTCTGCGCAACGCTTGACTTTTGCGGAGAATCGCATATAATGAAAGTACGAAAGAAAGAATGATGGTTTCCATTGTTCTCACCAAAGCAAAAGAAAACCCCCTCACGGAGTTGCCGCTCCGAAAGGGGGTCTTCTTTATTTAGTGCTTACGGCCAGTGAACCATCCATCAAGCCACTTGCAAATATAGTAAGCTGCTACATTTGCTCCGACAGACAGTACGAAAGAAAGAATACTTTCCATTTTTCTCACCTCCCCTCCCGAATAAATGGGCGGGCAAGGCCGCAAAACAAGTATACCATAAACTTCGCCAAAAAGATACAGGAAACACTGCGGCCTGCCAAAGCCTCTCCCTTTGGGAGAGGTGTCACCGAAGGTGACGGAGAGGGCAAGCCCGCTGGCGGCAGTCGCCGCCATTGCATACCTCCTTCCCACCCCGCATACACTCTCATCAGAGCAAGGACAGGAAAGGAGCATCACCATGGAGCTGAAAGTGTTCCGGGACGTTCTGCCTGCGGCGGGTGCGGACTGCACCGCCAAGGCGGAGCTGCCCCTCGAGACCGAACTACTGATCTCGGACTATCTGCCGCCGGTGCAGCGCATCGTCAAGTGCTTCGCAAAGCCGGTGGTGCTGCAAAAGCAGCTGGCCCCCGGGCGGCTGACGCTGGAAGGATATTTGCGCTGTACCGTGTATTATCAGGGCGAAGAGGGGGCGGGACTGTGCCAGACCGAGCAGAAGCTGCCCTTCACCAAGGCCCTCGAGCTGCCCTCTTTCGCGGCCACGGCGTGGACAGCCTGCGTCGAGGGCCAGACCGAATACCTCAACTGCCGGGCCGTCAACCCCCGCCGCATCGAGGTGCGGGGGGCCTACGGGCTGGTGGTGAGCGTCCACGCCCAGCTGTCCACCGAGGTCATCACGGCCCTCAGCGAGGGCGGCATCGAGCAGAAGCCGGTCACGCTGGCAGGAGTGCGGCGGGCCGCCACCCTCGAAAAGCTCGTGACCATCGAGGGGGCGCTGACCTTCCCGAAGCCCCCCGCCGCCATCCTCGACATCACCGGCACCGCCGAGGTGCGGGAGCTGAAGCGGATGCAGGGCAAGGCCGTGGCGAAGGGGGTCTTGCACGTCCTCTGCGGATGGCGGGCCGAAGGGGACGCCGCCCTCCGCAGCCAGACCGCCGACCTGCCCTTCAACCAGATCCTGGATGCAGAGGGCCTCAGCGAGGACTGCCGCTGCCTCTGCGTGCTGGAGCCGGTGGGCTTTGCGGCGGCGGAAGGGGAGACCACCGAGGACGGCTCTGCCTCCACCACCCTCACGGCCACGGCGATGCTGCGGCTGAGCGGCTGGCGTCCCTACCAGCTCCAATGCGTGGCCGATGCCTTCTCCACCCGCTTCGAGACGACCCTCACGCCCCAGACTCTCGCCACCGAGTCGCTGCTCTGCGCGCTGGACGAGACGACGGTGCTGCGAGGCTCCGGCCCTCTGCCCGACGCCGGAGCGCATATTTTAGCCTGCTTCGCGTCCTTCGGGCCGGTGAGCCTGACGCGGCAGGAGGGGAGAGCCGTCCTGACGGCCCGGGCCGTGGTGTCGGCCTTTGCGGAAAACACCCTCGGGGAGATGGAGTGCTACGAAAAGGCGCTGGACTACGCCCTGCCCCTCCCCGCCGACCTCCCGCCCGACACCGACGCCTACCCCGAGTGCTGGCTGAGCGTTCAGGACCTGCAATGCGCCAGCGCAGGCGGCGCGCTGGATGTGTCCCTCACCGTCCGGGCCGAGGGCGCGGTGCTGGCGCGGCAGACGGCCTCTCTCGTGGGGGCGGTGGAGCTGGGCGACCCCCTCGCCCCCGCCGACCCGGAGGTGTCGCTCCGCATCTGCTACGCCCAGCCGGGGGAGGAGCTGTTTGCCATCGCCCGGCGCTACCACGTCTCGCCCGGCCAGATGCTGGCCGCCAACGACCTCCCCGACGGCACCGCCCGCCTCGACGAGGCGCGGAGACTGCTTGTGCCGGGGGTGTGAGCGAAGTTGTAAACTTTCTGCACAGCGCTTGACTTTTGCGGGGGATCGGGTATCCTAAAGTCAGGAATGTCAAGGGTCAAGATTGTCACCCCAAAAAGGAAAAACCCCCTCGGAGTCGCTACCTCCAAGGGGGCTTTTCATTTAGTTGGGCTTACGGTCATCGTCGTACCGGTCAAGCCACTTGCAACGGCGACGACCGCCGCCAGTGGCGGAAACAGGGAGGAGCTGTTGGGGCCGCGGCCAGCAGGATGCGAGCGGCAGCGAAGCAGACGCTGGGAGCCGCAACCCGGGCTCCTTATCAGGACAAGATCATTCTGTCATTCGCAAACTCACCGCCGCTGGCGATCTGGAACTTTGCCAGCAGGTCGGAGACCTGCAGGTTCTTCTTCTCCTCGCCGGAGACGTCGTAGATGATGTGACCCTCATGCATCATGATAAGGCGGTTGCCGTACTTGATGGCGTCCTTCATGTTGTGGGTGATCATCATGGTGGTCAGGTGGTTCTCCTCAACGATCTTCGCCGAGAGGGTCAGCACCTTGAGGGCGGTCTTGGGGTCGAGGGCGGCGGTGTGCTCGTCCAGCAGCAGGAGCTTGGGCTTGTTCATGGTGGCCATCAGGAGGGTCAGCGCCTGACGCTGGCCGCCGGACAGCAGGCCCACACGGGCGGTCAGACGGTTCTCGAGGCCCAGATCGAGGCTCTTGAGCAGTTCACGGTACTGCTCCCGCTCCGCCCTGGTGATGCCGATGCGGAGAGTACGGGGCTTGCCGCGGCGGGCGGCAAGGGCGAGGTTCTCTTCGATCTGCATGGTGGCGGCAGTGCCGGTCATGGGGTCCTGAAAGACGCGGCCAATGTAGGCGGCGCGCTGATGCTCGCCCAGACGGGTGACGTCCACGCCGTCGATGATGATCTTGCCGCAGTCCACGGGCCAGACGCCGGCGACGGCGTTCAGCATGGTAGACTTGCCTGCACCGTTGCCGCCGATGACAGTGACGAAGTCGCCCTCATTCAGCTTCAGGTTCAGGCCGTTCAGGGCCGTCTTCTCGTTGACGGTGCCTGCGTTGAAGGTCTTGGAAACATTTTGTATCTCAAGCATTGTTTGCGCCCTCCTTGTTTGCCTTTTTGGCCGCAGGCTTTGCGAAATATTTGCCCTTCCAGTACGGCACGGCGAGGAAGACAGCCACAACAGATGCGCTCAGCAGCTTTAACAGGTTTGCGTCAAAGCCGAGGGTCAGCACCAGCTGGATGACGATGTAGTAGATGATGGCACCCA
>OLPG01003372.1_pt1 | contig 9930 bp, 8 predicted proteins | sample 1672311 | NCBI WGS metagenome assembly OLPG01 (sample SAMEA3136670, study PRJEB25190) | human gut metagenome | biome: human gut; feature: human-associated habitat; material: faeces | place: Austria | collected 2013
AGAACGATCTGTACACCCCGGCCCTCTGCCACCGGCTGGACACCGGCACCAGCGGCTTGGTCATCATCGCCAAGACTCCCGAGGCCGAGCAGCTGTTCCTCGAGGTCATCAAGAACCGCGAGGTCAAAAAGACCTACCTCTGCGTCACCTTTGGCCGCCCCACCCCGCCGGACGGCACCCTGGGCGGCTACCTGCTCAAGGATGCAGACCGGGGCATCGTGAAGATCGTACCCGACAAGCAGCCCGGTGCCAAGGACGTGGAAACCCAGTATGAGACCGTTGCCGTCTCCGGCCGTCTGGCCCTGCTCAAGGTCCGGCTCATCACCGGCCGCACCCACCAGATCCGTGCCCACATGGCAAGCATCGGCTGCCCCATCCTGGGCGACAGCAAGTACGGCAACAACACCGCCAACCGAGAGCTCAAGCTCAAGTATCAGGCCCTCTGCGCCTGGGAGCTGGTCCTCCCCCGCTTCACCTCCCCCGACTTCGCCGACCTTTCCGGCAAGACCTTCCGCGCACCGAAGCCCTGGTATTACCAGCAGGTACTGGATGGAACGTTGAAGTAAGTTTCCTCCGCAGCCCAAAACGGCATCTCTCCATTTGATTGGAAAGATGCCGTTTTTCTTACTTATTTGCTTGAAAAATACTCATCACAGAATGCAAACCAAAGTTTTTCATAATCCTCATGCTTTACCTCAATCAATTGATACGGAGATACAATATTCCGTTTGATAGCTTCTGCTGCAAAATCTCTGACATAATCGCCAGCCTCTGTATAAAATCCATACACATTTTGGATTCCTTTTTCAGCTGCCACAAACAATCGTGTATGACCATCCACGGAAACATTATGGCCTTCCCAATTCACAAGCGGAATTATCAAGTCTTCTTCTGTATGAACAAAGTCACTTACAGCTTGCTTTTTGATTTCATCCACATAAAACTGTGAAGGCTGAATCTCTGCCATAGGAATCTTCACTAGTTCTACCGCAGGGTATGTTTTCACCAGATTATTTGTTTCGTCCCAAAAATTCGTAATATGTTCGGCATAAAATCGAAATTCATCTATCACAGCTTCATAGAAATTCGAGTTCTTTCCTCTTATAATCGCATCTGTTTTCGACACAATTTCCACTTCATACGGGTCATCTCCAACAAGAAATGCTCCATGTTGATTCAGAACTTTTTTCAAAAATCGATCATCCAGATATGTGTTTACTCGATTTACTCCAGGCATATATTCTTTTTGCTTCATCGTTTTATATTTCATCCTTTTATCTTATCGGCCCCACCGATTTCCCGAACCACCAGCTTCATCTTACCATAGTTTCTGTTCTGTGGCAACAAAACGCGGCACCTCTCCGTACAACCGGAAAGATACCGCTTTTCTTGTTCCTATATGTTCAAATCAGAAGTCCTTATCCTTCCGAATCTCGAACTCCATGCCGTGGATATTTTCCTTCCGCACAACATCATACTCGTAGCCCGGGAAGTCTTTGCGAATCGTAACTGTGTTCAGGCAGTCATAACCCAATTTCCGATACAACCGGATAGCCGCTTCATTGCGAGCGGCGGCTTCGATGTAAAGGGAAACCGAATACTGCTTCACGATTTCTTCCAGCTGGTGAATCGCTTCGCTGCCAAAACCGTGGCCCTGCCATTCCGGCAGGATGAACAAATCTTCCAGCCAGTCCATTTTACCGCCGCGGCTTCCCAGATGGGCAAAGCCCACATTGACGGCATCGTTCTGGATAAAATAAATCATATGGCCCGGTTTTGTCCAGTTCTGCAAATCTTCCAGCGCTTCCGCTTCGCTCTGGTCATAATGACTGTGTGCTTTCCAGAAGCCCTGAATGAGTGGGATGATTTGTGCTTCTTCGTTCGTGTACTGCTTTAGTGTAATCATAACAGAATCCTCTTATTGTATCAGGCCTCCACCTTTTCCACGCTCCACCAGCTCCATCATATCATAGTTTCTGTTTCAGAGCAACCAAAAAACGGCACCACAGTTTTCAGCTGTGATGCCGCTTTCATTTTACCTATCAGATCCTCACCATATCCCGGGTGATCTCGGCCAGAGAGTGTGCGCCGCACATCTGCATGGTATCAGCCAGCTCGGCGGCGATTTTGTCGATGTAGCACTTCACGCCTTCCTCGCCGCCGCCGTAGACTGCGGTGACAAAGGGGCGGCAGATGAGCACAGCGTCAGCACCCAAAGCCAGCGCCTTAAACACATCCACGCCGGTGCGGATGCCGCCATCCACCAGAATCTTCACGCCGCTGCCCTTGAGGGCCTCTGCGATCTCCGGCAGGACCTCGGCGGTGGCGGGGCACTGATCCAGCACACGACCGCCGTGGTTGGAGACCACGATAGCAGCAGCACCGGCTTCCTTGGCCTTGAGGGCACCCTTGACGGTCATCACGCCCTTGACGATGAAGGGGCGCTCGGCCAGCTTGACGATCTCGGTCAGCTCGGCGACACTCTTGCTGCCGGCGGGCGGGGTCATATTCTTCAGGAAGGGCAGACCGGCGGCATCCACGTCCATGGCAACGGCAAAGCAGCCGCTGGCCTTGGCCTGCTCCATCTTGGCCTTGACAGTGTCGATGTTCCAGGGCTTGATGGTGGGCACACCGCAACCGCCTGCAGCGCCAATGGCCTTGGTGGCCATAGTCATCACGTCGGGGTTGGTGCCGTCACCCGTAAAGGCGGCAATGCCGTTTTCGGCACAGGCGCGCACCAGCACGTCATTGTAGGTCATATCGGTGTAGGTGTCGGAATAGTGGAGGTTCACCGCACCCACAGGGCCTGCAAAGAAGGGATACTTGAAGGTTTTGCCAAACAGCTCCACGCCGGTGTCGGGGATGCCGTTCTCGCACAGGGTGTCCATGTTCACCCGGATCTCCGCCCACTTATTATAATTGCGGATGGCCGTATCGCCCACGCCTTTGGCACCGGGGCCGGGGATCTGGTTTTTGCAGGCCACACCGTTGCACACGGGGCAGGCCTTGCAGTACTGCCCGATGCACTGGCGGGCATTGTTCAAAACATCAGCGTAATTCATATCGCATCCTCCTGTTCAGGCTCTCTTTTTCGAGCGGAACCTGCAAATTCCAACCGTTCTCTGCCCACATCATAGTCCGTTTTTATGGGTTCGTCAAGGGGATTATCAGGTTCTGCTTTTTTAAACGAAAAAATGTATGGCGCAGAAACGTTGATTTTTAGATTTTTCAAATTTTTTCAAAAAAATCCTTGACAAAAGTCATCCTTTCAGGTATTATAGTGGAGCGCTGAGGGCCACGGCCCGAAACGCTGAAAACTGAAGATGTGGAAAGATGGCTGAGTTGGTCTAAGGCGCACGACTGGAAATCGTGTAACGTGTCAAAAGCGTTCTGGGGTTCGAATCCCCATCTTTCCGCCAGAAACCCCGGAACAAATGTTCCGGGGTTTTTCTGTTGACGTAAAAAGAAGTTTCTACAATGTCTGCTGCTATTACGATTGCAATGCCGCGCATGGTGCCGAACCAGCTGCTAGCGGAGGCCCACGCAAAATATCCCGAAAGCCTTGCCCGGGCCGGGGCAGAAATGCGCTGGATCGAGCTGGACGACCCCGACAAAGCCGTGCAGGATGCGCTGGCCTGTGACGGCCTGCTGCTGCCGGGCGGCGGCGACATCGACCCCAAATTCTACGGGCAGGAGCGCATCCCTGCCTGCGGCGAGCCCAACGTCCTGCGGGATACCGCCGAGCCGCTGCTGCTGCGCGCCTTCCTTGCCGCCGACAAGCCGGTGCTGGCCATCTGCCGGGGCATCCAGCTGATGAATGTTGCGCTGGGCGGCGATCTGTATCAGGACATCAAACCCTTTGAGCACGTCCCCCACAACGACCATTGGGGCAAGATCCACACCGTCACCGTGCGGCGGGATACCCTTCTCTCCCGCATTCTGGGGCAGGATACCGTACTGGTCAACAGCCAGCACCATCAGGCGGTGGACAAGGTCGCCCCCGGCCTTGTGCTGTCGGCCCTGAGCGAGGACGGCATCGTGGAGGGCATTGAGAAGCCGGACGCAAAGTTCTGCCTGGGCGTGCAGTGGCACCCTGAGTGGCTCAGCGCTGCCGACCCCGCCATGCAGGGGATCTTTGATGCCTTTGTGGCAGCCTGCAAATAAATTATGAAAGAATCAGAGCCAACTTGAACGATTTTTAAGCTCTGGATCGTATTCCTTATAAAGAGAACAGGAGGTTCTGCCATGAAATCTTCCAAAAAGCGTTCCCGCGCCGTGGTCACGGTGGTGGCCTGCATTCTGGCGGTGTGTCTGGTGGCTGCGCTGGTCCTTTTCAGTCTGGTCAACAGCAAAGTCCGTGCCTTACAAAAGGGTGCGACCTTTGAGCTCAGCTATAACATCACCGCACAGGACAGTGCCAGTACCCCGGCCCTGTACAATATTCTGAAGCAGGTGGGTGCAACCTCCGGCGATGTGGCCGGGCTGTATTCGCCGGGGCAGCTGCAATTGTACCTGTACCCCTCCGGCGGGCTTGCCCGCGCCGAGACCGGCGGCACCGATTTTTTCACCGACCTCTATATCGATGCCAACGACACCTACTTCGATGCCGGGCGGCTCTACCGCACCCTGCGGGATTCCATCGCGGACAGCGCGCCGCTGGTGGGTGCGTTCCTGCCGGAGTGGTCTCTGCCCAACTACATCACGCAGGCCCAGCTGGCAAAGGTCCTTGGCGTACCCAACACGCAGGTGGCCATGCAGGAGATGTCCGGCTACACCCTGACCCTCAGCCGCCAGTGCATCGTCCACCCCGATTATGCCAAGAAGGACTACACCTACTATCAGTTCCCGTCTGAGGGGGAGGACGCGGCTGTCCTTGTGGTGGGCCTGCCGCTGAAGTCCCTGCTCTTCGATGACACCATCCCCGTGGATGTGCATGTGGAGATCCCCGCCCACGGTGTCAACGCAGCCCTGAGCGGCACGCTGGAAGCCGGTGTCAACAGCCTTTCGGCTCCCGTCAGTGTCATTTCCGACAGCGACATCGATTCCATCGTCCAGCTCCGGGAACGTCTGGAGCAGTTTGCCGATCTCATCAACACAGCATTGAAGCGTGTGCAGTAACACAAAAAGCAGAGCCGTGCAGCGTTTGAACTGCACGGCTCTTATCTATTTCAGCGCTTATGCTCAATGTGTTCCTGGATCCATTTGCCGCCATCACCGCTGCCCACCGCACTGTTATAGACAATGCCGGTCAGCTCGCTGGTCAGGTCGGACTTCATCTTCTTGTACTCCTGCTCTGCCTGATCCGCAACGCTCTGGTCACGGCCATTGTCCCGCAGGTACTGGCGCAGCTCTTTCAGGATGGCGTTGAACTCCTTGTCACACTCGCCCTGAACACTGGTCAGCTTGGCAGTTTTAGAAACCACGATGGAGACCTTCATCCCCAGATTGCGCTCCTCCACCGGGTGGGAGATGTACTCATCGTAGGCTTCGTAGATCACGCCGTAGAGCTTGGATTCTGTCTGCTTCTTCAGGTTCTGCAGCTGGCGGATGTAGCTGTCGATCTTGGCATCCACCTCATTCTCCGAAGCAGCGGAGCTGCTGGAGGCATGGCTGCTGCCGGGGGCCTGACTGCTGGCCGCATGGCTGCCGGAAGCCGCAGAGGACGCGGGCACCGAGTGTGCGGCGCTGGAACCGGACACTGCGGAGCTCACGCTGTCCGCCTTGCTTGCGCTGGCGGCAGAGGAGACCTCACTGGACGAAGCTGTCTCCGAAGAGGAAATGCCAAGTTCCTCTTCCAGCTGTTCCAAAAAGGACGAAACCGGGGATTCTTCCGTCACCTCACTGCTGACGGCGCTCTCGCTGGAGGGCCCCTCAGCTTCCCCGCCGGGCAGAGCGGAGGACGGCACAGAGCTGGCCTGCGCCTCGGACACAGGGGTGCTTTTCCGCATCCCTGTCAGGATCAAAGCAACTGCCACGGCCACCACAAGAACGATGGCCGCAGCCAGCTGATAAAGCTTCTTTTTCTGCATCTGGTACAAAATTCTCCCACTTCAGATTTCGTTCCCGGACTTTTGCCGCGCAGGAACAGTTCTATCATATCATCCCCGGGGGAGAATTTCAATGGATAAATCGTGAAAAATGTCGCCCAACTGCCTTTTTATAACTGGATTTCGTCCCATTTCACAGCCTGCCGGAGACGCGGTCAGTCTTTTTTCACGGCTACAAGAACGCGGATCTTTCCGCCCGCCGCGCTGCCGTGGGCATCGTACCAGCCGATGAGGCTGTAATCCTCGGCGTTGATCTGGGAAAGGGTGGTGGCGTAATACTTGCCCTTGTACCACAGATACACCTGCATGTCATCGGCAGTCTCATAGCGGGTGGAGCCGCTCCGCACCGAGGCCGCCCCCAGCTGATCCACCGTGACCGGGAGCAGCTGAGCTATAGTGCCCACACTGCCGGAAGCAGTCTTGCGCACCGAGATGCCGCCCGCCAGCACGGGATACTTCACGCTGGTCTTATAGGTGGTCTGCTCACCGTTGACGTAGCAGACATAGTTTGCGCCGCTGCTCAGGTAATCCAGCACCGAGCTGACCACGCCCGTGGTGCTGTTGGCACCGATCTTGAGCAGATAGCTTGCCAGGCTGGCGGTGCTGCTGGTCACGCTCTCCCACAGGGTGCTGCCGATGCTGCCATCGACCAGGCCATACAGCAGGGTGCCGGTGGAGGGCATCACGCTTTCCACCGCACCGGCCACAAGGTCAGAGGCGCTGGAACCGGTGGTGTTGGAGGTGGACGAGCCGGAGCCGGTGTTCGTGGTGGAGCTGGCTGCGGTGCTGATGAGGTTGGTCACATCATCCAGCACACCGTAGGTCCACAGGTCGCCGGTGGCATCGTTCAGAATGAGCCGGTCAATGGCACCGTTCTCATCCACGGTGTAGTAACGAACATCCGAGGCAGAAAGTATCACCCCCGATAGGCGGCTGGGACTTACTGTCCCAGCCAACCCCTCCGCTGTCGTATCCAGGATCTCCACATCCGAAGCAAGGGCCGCATCGCCCAGCGCGGTGCCGTCCGCACGGATGGTGCCGCTGACCGATTGGCCGCTCAGGGTCTCTACGTTCTCACCGTCGGCGTTGACGGTGATCTTCACCAGCCAGCCGGTGGGAAAGTTCAGGCTCTTGTCCACATTCACGGTGCGGGTCACGCCATCGGTGCAGGCCACCTGCACGCTTTGGAGCACATCCGCGCCGTTTTCTTCGGTCAGGCTGCGGGAAGAAGTCTGCACCACGCCATAGAACACGCTGTCGGCTTCCTCGCCGGTCAGAACGGCCACCGCCTCGTTGTTCATGCCCAACAGCAGGGTGACCACCTGCCCCACTCCGCCGCCGTTGAGGGACGAGAGGACCGATGCCGCTACCGAGGAAGCCAGTGTGTAGCTGGTGCCTGCCACCGTCACACTGGTGGGGGCGCTGGCGCTGGGCGAGACCGCCGTGATGCGGCCCGCCGCCTTGCGGGAGTAGATCCAGACCGTTCTGGCGCTGGCGCTGTAATAGTAGACATCGTAGGCGTTCAGAGCGGCATCTGTGGCCACGGTATCATTGCGGTAGACCGCCGCCGGGGCAAAGGGCAGCTGGGTGGTGCCATCGGCCACAAAGGGGCCCTCCACACTGCTGAGCAGCACCGAGGACAGGTCGATCCGGCCATCCGTCACGGTAAAGCCCAGCGTGGCGGCATAGGTCTGGTTCTCAGCGGTGCTGGCCGTCAGGGCATTATAAAAGAGCACAGCGGCATCCTCCAGGGTCAGGCCCTGCCCCTGCACAGCGCTCAGACCAGCCCGCAGGCCCAGACTGCTGGCCTTGTTGAGCTGTGCCGCCGGGAAGCTACCGCTCAAGGTGGTAACATCATAGCCCAGCAGCTTGAGGGCGGCGGTACAGGCCTCTTCCAGCGTCACGCCGTTATCGGGTCGGAAAGAGCCGTCGGTGTAGCCGCTGAGCCACCCCTGCTGGACGGCAATGCAGATATAGGGGGCATATTCGTTTCCGCTGTCCACGTCGGTGAACAGGGTGCCGGTGTTCCCCTGCGTGGCGGCGCTCTCCCGGTAGGCCGAGAATGCCACCAGCAGCTTTGCCAGCTGGCCCCGGGTCAGGGTGGTGCTCAGGGCGGAGGCCTGTTCGCTGGTCAAGCCGCCCAGCGTCACGGCAGTCTGCACCGCCGCATTGCTGGCAGCGGCATTTGCCGACACCACCAGCATCGAGCAGGCAATGCAAACGGCCAGAAGAAATGCTAGAAAACGTTTTTTCATATCGAACTCCTTAACAAAGGGTTTCATTGATCCTTGGCTCCCCTATCAGGCAGCAACGACGACCGCCGCCAGTGGCGGATGAAGGGAGGAGTTGTTGGGGCAGCGGCCAACAGGACACGAGTGCAATACTTTGCACGAAGTGGACGCTGGGAGCCGCAGCTCGTATGCTGGCGAGCGAAGCGAGACTGAGAGGTTTAATCATATCTCAATGCTTCAATGGGGTTCAGCCTTGCGGCGCGCTTGGCGGGCAGGTAGCCGAACAGTACACCGATGCCCACCGAGATGCCAAAGGCCACCAACACTGAGGTCATGGAGGGGGCCACCGTCAGTTCCATATCCGACACCAGCAGCGGGAGCACCCGGTTGGCCAGAGCGCTGAACAGATAGCCCAGTGCAATGCCAAGCAGGCCGCCCAGTGCGGAGGTGGTGGCCGCTTCGGTGACGAACAGGCCCAGAATGCTGCGCTCCTTGGCACCCAGCGCCTTGCGGATGCCGATCTCCCGGGTGCGCTCGGTGACGGACACCATCATAATGTTCATAATGCCGATGCCGCCCACCAGCAGGGAGATGGCTGCAATGGCGGTCAGGATCGCCACCACCATGTTGATCATGCTGGTCATGGTCTCCAGCATCTCGCTCAGGCTGATGATGAAATAGCCGTCCTCCGCGTGGAGGATGGATTCGATCCCTACTACCAGAACATTCTTGCCCTCATCGGCAAGTTCATCGCTCACCAGAACCACGCCGTAGGAGCTGGCGCTGGTCCTGCTGATGCGCTGGGCGGTGGTATAGGGCACAAAGATCATGTCATCGTCGGTGCCCTCCTGATCGGTCATACTGCTGACATTGGCTTCCAGCACGCCCACGATGGTAAATCTCTCACTGCCGATCTTGATGGTCTGGCCGATGGCGTTGCCGCCGTAGGCCGCGCGGGCAATGTAATCGCCCACCACGCAGACCTTTTTATTGTCCGTGATGTCCACATAGGTCAGGCCCCGGCCCTGGGCCAGCGTGCGCCCCATCATATCCAGGTAGGTCTCACTCACGCCCTTGACGCTCGTATAGCCATAGGTGGTGGTATCCACCTTCACGGTACTGTCCAGCGTGGTGGTGGGCGACATGCCAGTGAACACCTCCGGGTGGCTGTCCACGATATCGTACATCTGCTGCACGGTCACGGTGCGGGAGCCGCGGCCCGTGATCTGGACACTGAGGACATTGGTCCCCATCTCAGAAAAGCTGTCCTTGATGCTTTGGGTCATGCCATTGCCCAGACCCACGATGACGATGACCGCCGTGACACCGATGATGATGCCCAGCATGGTCAGAACGGTGCGGAATTTGTTGCTCCAGATATTCTTGACTGCTTCGCGGAAGGTCTCGTAGATCATGCGTCCCCCTCCTGTTCTGCCGGTTCAAAGTTCAGTGTCGGCTGAACGATGGCCTCCGGTGCCAGGGCATCGCCGTCGTAGACCACGCGGCCATCCTCCAGCCGGATGATGCGCTGGGCCTGCACGGCAATGGAGTTGTCGTGGGTGATGAGCACCACGGTGTTGCCCTGCCGGTGGAGCTGCTGCAGCATTCCCAGCACCTCGCGGCCGGTGTGGCTGTCCAGCGCGCCGGTGGGC
>OLPG01003377.1_pt1 | contig 9921 bp, 8 predicted proteins | sample 1672311 | NCBI WGS metagenome assembly OLPG01 (sample SAMEA3136670, study PRJEB25190) | human gut metagenome | biome: human gut; feature: human-associated habitat; material: faeces | place: Austria | collected 2013
GAGCATGTAACACACGGAGTGAGTATTTCACAGCATGACAGCACATCCCGGAATGCGTGCAGGCATGGCGGTCGGACGCAGCTGCGGCACGCAGCTTCACTCCCGCACCATCTCTTTTTTCAGCCGCTTCATGATCTTTTTTTCCAGCCGGGAAATATAGGACTGGGAAATACCCAGATATGCCGCGACCTCCTTCTGGGTCATTTCCTGCCCGTCCGGCGTATCCAGTCCAAAACGCAGGCTGACGATTGTGCGCTCCCGCTCGGAAAGCTTCGCCACCGCATTTCTTAAAATCCTGCGCTCTGCCTCGTTTTCCATATCCCTGTAGATCACGTCCTCATCCGTCCCCAGGATATCCGACAAAAGCAGCTCGTTCCCGTCCCAGTCCACGTTCAGCGGCTCGTCGATCGAAACCTCCATCCGCGTCTTGTGGTTGCGGCGCAGATACATCAGGATTTCATTTTCAATGCATCGGGATGCATAAGTTGCGAGCTTGATATTTTTTCCGGGATTGAATGTATTGATTGACTTGATCAGTCCAATCGTGCCGATCGAAATCAGATCCTCCACGCCGACGCCCGTATTATCGAATTTCTTTGCTATGTAAACAACCAGGCGCAGGTTGTGTTCAATTAAAATTGACCGCGCCTCCTGCGCATATTCCTCTGTCGCCAGATCCTGAATCACTTCGTTTTCCTGTTCCGTTTCCAGAGGTGCCGGAAGCACATCTGCGCCGCCAATATAATGAATATCCCCCTCATGTGCCATAAAAAATGCCGGTTCCCGGCGAATCAATTTAAACTGCACTTTTCCCGGCATCGCTACTTTTAATATCATGGTCTGCTCCTTTCTTTTCCTCCAGTAATGCTGGATGCAGAATCATCTGGTATCCGCCCGACCGGCTCAAACGCCCGGGTCCGACCGCAACCGTCACATCTGCAATCTTTTTCTCCTGTCCGTCTTTTCTCAGATACAGTTCTGAAACCGTCACCGCCCGAAGAAGTCCGTGGGCCCTGCCGATGCTGTGATAGGGAATCAGCCGAACCGCCTTTTCCGTCGAAATTCCAAGCTTTTTCGCCGTCTCTTCGTCCAAAACGCAGACCGGACGCCCCGTGTACGGGTCTTTCAGGGAATTTCCGCTGTCCATCAACGCGCTTCCGGAAAAAAACTTCGTTTTCCAGAAAAAAGAGACTTTCCAGATCGGATGTTTCTGCCGCCTGCGCTCCCGGTCCAGAAGCTTTGCGCCATACCAGACGACAATCGCGCACCAGACCAAAAGCTGCATCATGGAAACCTGCCCGCCGGTCCCAAAACCGTTTTGATCGGTTTCAAACAGCTCCCGGACTTCAGAAATGCCGTTGCAGACGCCGCCGAGCACGCAGGCACAACACATATAGCAGATCCAGACACGCCGCATTCCTTCCCGGCTTTTGACCCGAAAGCATCGCTGTACCCACCAAAGTGCTGCAATCAGGCAAAAAAACGTTTTTCCTGCCAGAATTATCCCTACTTCTCCCTGCAAAACCGCCGGAGCAGGCAGCAACAGGATTGCCGTAAAGCACAGCGCATTTCCGGCTGCTATTTCGATAATCCGTCGAACCCTTACTGTTATCCCAGACAGTTTCGCTGTCAGAAATAACAGCAGCACATTGATACAGGTGTGCATTATCCAGACCCGGTCTGCATAAATCCGATAGCTCACAAGCCTTTCCTCCCGCACGTTTTCCAAAACTGTATGTCCTTATTATAAAAATGCGGGCGCGTGGATTTTGTCGAAACGCTGTGCACTGCCGGGGAAAGTTTCGACAAAAAAACACCGCGAAATGACTTTTTCAGTCACCTCGCGGTGTTTTCTGTTTCGTTACTAAAATTATTTATTTTTTCTGAAGGAAATCCGGAATCTTTAAATCTCTCTCCTGTACCTTGCTGCGCAGTACCGTAGGAGCAGGCTGAATGCCATTTATGCCTGCCGGCTTCTTTAATTCCGCATTGGAAGCAGCTCCGGGATGAACCGGCTGCTGCAGTGCGCTGTTATACGGTCTTGTCGTGTTCGCGCCCGTCGCGCTCACTGTGGTCTTCATACCGGTCTGGCCTACGGAAGGAGTGATCGGTTTTCTTGCAAAGGAAGTACCGAAGCGGGAAGCCGGTGTCTCCTCAATACCGGTTGCAATTACGGTAATCCGGCAGTAGTCTGCCTGGTTGGAATCGTACATGGCACCGAAGATGATGTTAACGTCATCGCCGGTGATCTCACGGACATAATCCACCGCATCGGAAGCGTCGAACATGGAAATATCGCCGGACACGTTGATGATGATATCGGTTGCGCCTGCAATCGTTGTCTCTAACAGCGGGCTCTCTACAGCGGCTTTGACTGCCATGACAGCCTTATCGTCGCCTTTACCTTCGCCGATACCGATGTGAGCAATGCCCTTGTCTCGCATAACGGTCTGTACGTCCGCAAAGTCGAGGTTAATGACTGCGGGGACGTTGATCAGATCGGTAATTCCCTGTACTGCCTGCTGAAGGACTTCGTCGGCCTTCATCAGGGCTTCCGGCATGCTGGTACGCTTGTCCACAATTTCCAGAATCTTGTCATTCGGGATAACGATCAGAGTATCCACGCTGTCACGCAGCTTCTCGATACCGGACATCGCATTGTTCATACGGGTCTTTGCTTCAAAGCGGAACGGCTTGGTTACAACACCGACGGTCAGGATTCCTTTGTCCTTGGCGAGCTTTGCGACAACAGGAGCCGCACCGGTTCCGGTTCCGCCGCCCATACCGCAGGTAACAAATACCATATCTGCTCCGTCTAAGGATTTGGAAATTTCTTCTGCACTCTCCTGAGCTGCCTGCTCACCGATTTCGGGCTTTGCGCCTGCGCCCAGTCCCTTGGTCAGCTTCTCGCCGATCTGCAGGTGCTTTTCCGCTTTGCAGAACTGCAGAGCCTGTCGGTCTGTATTGACTCCGATAAACTCCACACCGTCAATTTTCTCATCAATCATTCTATTTACAGCATTATTGCCTGCACCGCCAACTCCAATGACAAGGATGTGCGCTGCCGCTTCTGCGTCATTTACTTTAATCTCCAGCAAGGGTATTTCCTCCTTCATTCCTGACAAACTTCATAATATTTATCATATAATCATTTTCAGAATTACGCAACCCATTTTTTCAATTTCTTTGCGGTTATCCATCTTTCTGAAACGTCACATTTTTACGGTCTTCCGAGTAATTCTGCAGATCGAGTACTCCGCTTTCGCCCGACAGATTCGGTAAAATCTGCTCCAGGCGCATCACCTTTTCCTCCAGGTTATCCTTTCCCAGCTTTGCCCGGATATTGTCGAAATAAAGTGTTATTTCATTTGATTCGTTGAAATATATTTTATCCGTCGTGATCTGATGCTTGGAAAGCATTTGCGTAATCGAAAGGATTTCCTGAAAAATATCGGTATTCTTCACCGGAAGCGCCTCATACAAAACAACATGGTCGAACCTAATTCCCGTCACCTGCGGAATTCCTTCTGTCCTCGTCTCCGAAGATTCCACCACGATACCGTCCCGGTCAAAATACATGTAACGCCCCATGTATTCCACGTAGCCCGCCACAGACTTTTCATAAACACGAATCGTGATGCTGTCCGGCGAATCGACCCGGACACTCATCGTTTCGATAAACGGAATGTCCCGGATTTCCTTATTCCGGTATTTTAACGAAAGATAGAGCGAATTGTAGGAAAGCCGGTCAGTCAGAACCATCGCCTCAATCTCTTCACTCGTGTAGTGGACGTTTCCCTCGACCGAAACGTTCTGCACCCGAAACACGGACACCACGACGAGGGCAGCCGCCGCCAAACAGACGATCACGATGCTGGCAATCAGTACGCCGAGATTTGCACGCAGCCACTCGCCCGGCGTTGCCACTGCATAGGAATACCCGGCAGCTTTGCCGCTGCTTTTTTTCTTTTTTTTGCCGGAAGCTGATTTCTTCCGACTTTTTTCAGATTTTCCGCCGTCCAGCAGCTTATATTTCTGTTTCTGTGCCAATGTCTGCTCCCAACTCTCTGAAATCCCTTACGATATCTTCATATCCTCTCCGGATAAAATGACAGTTTTCCACGACCGTCTTATGCTCTGCACACAGCCCCGCCAGCACAAGTGCCGCACCACCCCGCAGTTCTTTTGCAAAAACCCGTTCTCCGTGCAGTTTCCTGCCTCCGGTGACCTCCGCGCTTGTTTGTCCGGCGACGATCGCAGCACCCATACGGTTTAACTGCTCATGCACACCAAACCTTCCATTAAAAACGCGCTCCGACACCATACAGTTTCCTTCTGCACAGCACAGTGCCGTAAGCATCGGGGACTGCAGGTCGGTCGGATAACCCGGATATACGTCCGTTTCCAGCAAAAGCGGAGAAACCAGCCTGCCTGCACGTTTTACCAACAGCCCCTTTGGGGTTTGGATAATCTGTGCGCCCATTTTTTGGGCAACTGCGATCACCGCTGTAAGCTGCCCGATCGGCGCCTGCCGCAAAAACGCTTCCCCGCCTGCCGCGAGTACACCGATCAGACAGGTTCCTGCCACGATCCGGTCCGCATCGATGGAAAATTCTGTGCTGCAAAGCTTTTTTACGCCCTCAATTCGAATCGTTTTGCTTCCGGCTCCTTCGATCTTTGCCCCTGCACCGTTTAAAAAGCGGCATAGCGAAACGACCTCCGGTTCCTTTGCACAACCTGTCAGCACTGTTTCTCCCTTTGCACAGACCGCGCATAAAATCGCATTCTGCGTCGCACCGACGCTCGAAAACGGAAAACGGATCTGTACGCCGTTCAGTCGCTTTGCAAATACCGTCAAAAAATTGTCATCCTCCCGCCTTATCTGACAACCGAAGCGCGCAAAGGCTTTCAGATGCAAATCGATCGGGCGGTCGCCGATGACACAGCCGCCCGGATCGCAGAAGGACGCCTGCCCAAGCCGCCCCAAAAGCGCGCCCGTCAGCACGATGGAGGAACGCATCCGAACCACTTCCTCTGCCGGAAGCCTGCTTTGCAGCGCACCGGAAGCGTCCACGCAGATCTCGTGACCTTTTTTTGTCACTGTTGCGCCGATTTTCTGCAAAATGCGGCACATGCAGTCCACATCCGAAATATCCGGGCAGTTTCGCAGTGTCGTCTTTCCGGCGATCAGAATGGTCGACGCCAGAATCGGCAGCACGGCGTTTTTCGACCCCTGCACTGTCATTTCCCCATAAAGAGGTCTTTTGCCTCTGATCCAGATTGAATCCACAAAACCACCGTCCGCGCTGCCCTTACCCTATACTATGGCAAAGATGCCGCACACGTGACAAATGCAGCTGCACTGCTGCCCCGTGTCCAGATAACACGCTCGTCTTTTTTGCTCCCGGTGAAAGCACGATACACGCATACCCCATTACACATCCCGGACCTTGATGCCGCGGGCAACGCTCATGACGAGCCCCATCTCGATCAGCAAAAACAGGATCGATGAGCCGCCGTAGCTGATAAACGGCAGGGACACGCCGGTGTTCGGCATTGAGTTCGTTACGACCGCAACATTTAAAATGACCTGAATCGCGATATGCCCCAGCACGCCGACAACTAACAGCGCACCGAACAGATCCGACGCGTTGTTCGCAATAATCATCAGACGCCAGATCAACAGCAAAAAAATCAGGATCACAGCAATGCCGCCGAACAGCCCCAGCTCCTCACAAATGATTGAAAAGATCATATCATTCTGCTGTTCCGGCAAAAAGCCCAGTTTCTGGATACTCTGCCCGAGCCCCTTTCCAAAAATACCGCCGGAGCCGATCGCATAAAGTGCCTGCAGCGTCTGAAAGCCCTTGCCGGATGCATAGGCTTCCGGATCGAGCCACGCCATGATACGGGCGAAACGGAAATCCAGCCCTTCGATGCTCTGCAGCTGCTTGACACCGAAAATTACGCCTATAACTGCGAGTGCTCCAATTCCTCCTATGATGAAAAATGGTTTGTATTGCGGACTCGCCACAAACAGCATCAGGACCGCAATTCCCAGCACGATAATCGCAGAGCTCAGGTTGTTGGTGATTTGCCAGATACAAAAAACGTGCGGCAGGGAAACTCCAATAACCGTCAAAAAGCCTTTCGACGTCCGAATGTTTCTTCCCATCTTGCAGATAAACGTCGCCAGAAACAGAATCATCGCCAGCTTTGCGATCTCCGCAGGCTGAATCGACATACCGAGATTCAGCCACCTTCTTGCACCGTTGACCTCGACGCCCAGCGGCGACAGCACGAGTACAATCAAAATCAGGGAAACCACATAGCCGATTACCGCAAACCGCTCCCAAAAATGATATGGGATGTGGGAGACGAAAAACATCCCCACCAGCCCCAGCGCCGCCGCAAACGCCTGATGCATCAGATAATAGTCCTCGTTCAGATTCTGCGTCGTCGCATCGTAAGCGCTGGCGGAATAAATCATAACCAGTCCGAAGCCTGTCAGAAACAGGATGATGAACAGAAGACTGTAATCAAAATAGTATTCTGTTTTCTGAGATCTTCTCCGTCCTGCCACTTGCTCACCCCTTCAGGCTGTTTACATATTCCTTGAACATTTTGCCGCGCACCTCATAATTCGGGAACATTCCCCAGCTCGCGCATGCCGGAGACAACAGCACCGCGTCGCCCGGGCACGCTGCCCTTACACAGGTATCCATCGCTTCTTCAAAGCTGTCCGCCAAAACGATATTTTCCATTCCGTGCTTCTTTGCGCACTCCGCGATCTTTTCCCGCGTCTGACCGATCAGCACGAGTAGCTTCACCTTGCCGTCAAACGCTTCAATCCACTCGTCGTAGGTATTCTGCTTGTCATAACCGCCGCCGATCAGCACGGTGGGCCACTTCATTGCGCGGATCGCCTGAATCGCCGCATCGGGATTGGTTCCTTTGGAATCGTTATAATAAACAACGCCGTTTTTGGTCGCTACATATTCGATTCTGTGTTCTACTGCCTGAAAATGTTTTACGGTATCCAGAATTGTTTCCATCGGCACGCCGTATGCTGCTGCAATTGCAATTGCTGCCATCACGTTTTCAAAATTATGTACGCCGATCAGCTGCATCTTGTCAACATCCATCAGGACTTCTTCCCCATTTCCGAGATTTCTGCAGATTTTGCTGCCGACCAGATAATAGCCTCTCTCCAGCTTTTCTTTGGAAGAAAACCAGATGACCTGGGCCGGGCACTTCGGTGCAAACGCCTTTAACCAGCTGTCCTCGTGATTGAGCACACAGAAATCGTCCTTTGTCTGGTTCTTCGTGATGGATTCCTTGACCGCCGCATAGTTCTCCATCGTATGATGACGGTTCAAATGATCCGGCGTGATATTTAAAATCGCGCTGACAGTCGGATGGAAATGCACTGCAGTTTCCAGCTGGAAGCTGCTGATCTCCGCTACCGTCACGCTGTCCTTATCTGTTTTTAAAACCTCCCGCGTATAGGGGGTTCCGATATTGCCGACAACAAACGTATTGTCCTGATAACGCTTCAAGATCTCGCCCACCAGCGTTGTCGTCGTGGTCTTTCCGTTCGTACCTGTAATTGCGAGCACCTTTCCCTTTTCATAGTTCCAGGCGAGCTCAATTTCGCCCCATACCGGAATATCCGCCTCTTCCAGTGTAGAAACAAACGCTTCTTCAATAGAAATACCGGGGCTTAAAACCGCCAGCGAAAGCTCGGAAAGCAGCTCCTTCGGAAGGCTTCCCAGTACCAGCGCAGTGTCTTTTGGATAATCTTCCCGCGCGCAGAGCGCCTTCCCATCCAGCTTTTCATTTTCATCAAACAGAACGGGAACGGCTCCCGCTTTCTGCAAGAGTCCAGCGGCTCCGAGTCCGCTCTTTCCGCATCCGGCTACCAGTACCTTTTTTCCCAGTAAATCCATGTTGATTCTCTCCTTTCGCTGCCATAGACAGCACTTTCGTTCTATGTTTCCCTGCAATTAATTGCGGTTTATTGTTTCATTCTTCTCATAATACCCTATTTCATCCAGATAGGGAAGAATATTTTCAAAAAGCTCGCGCACTACCGGCGCCGCCACCAGTCCGCCATAATAGACGCCTTGGGGGTTTCGGATAATGCACAATGCCAGCACCTTCGGATCGTCCGCAGGTGCAAAACCCAGAAACGAAGAAATATACCGACCAGTACCGCGAGGAAGCGTCTCGCTGGTCGCCGTCTTGCCGCCCACCTGATAGCCTTCGACTTTTCCATTTTTTCCGCCGCCGTTTTCCACGACCTGAAACAGGATGCTGCGCAGCCGGGCGCTCGTTTCTTCCGAAAGAATCCGTTTTTGCTCCGTTTCCTTCTGTACCGAAATGCGCTCCGAACCGTCCGTCTTTTCGCAATACAGTCCCAAATGCGGTGTAATCCGCGCCATTAATGAGGGAGCTGACCGTCGCTGCAAGCTGGATCGGCGTGATCTGAAAGGATTGCCCGAACGAAATCGTCGCAAGCTCCACCGGACCGATCTGATCCTGTGCGTGCATGATTGTACCGGCTTCTCCAGGCACATCGATTCCAGTTCTGTTCAGCAGCCCGAACTGCTTCATGCTTTGGTAAAACGTATCTGCACCCATCCGAAGCCCTACCGTCACAAACACCGGATTGCAGGAATTCATCGTCCCCTGTACGAAATTTTCAGTTCCATGACCCCGAACCTTTGCACACCGGATTTTTCTGCCCTCTACGACAATATAGCCCGGGCACTGAAAAGAATCCTCTTCCCGGACAACGCCGTTTTCCAGTGCGGCTGCCGCCGTAATGACCTTAAAGGCAGATCCAGGCTCGTAGGTATCGTTGATGCAGGCGTTTCTCCACATTTTATTCAGGGCTTCCTGCTTTTCTTTTTCGGTCATGAGCTGTTCCCGCTGCCCCTCCGGAAGTGTGAACGGGTCATTCAACTGATATTCCGGCACATCCGCCATCGCAAGGATTTCTCCGTTATCGGGACGCAGCACCAGAATCGAAACGCTTTCCGCTTCTTTTTCCAGGCAGACCTGCTCCGCCAGCTGCTGTGCGTACAGCTGGATGTTGGCATCCAGACTAATGTATAAATCTTTTCCATCCACCGGCTCTACCCGGCTCTCTCCTTCATCCAGAAGCCGGACGCCGCGTGCGTCCGTCATTTCCAGAATCAAGCCCTCCTGCCCTGAAAGCACTTCCTCATACCGGCTTTCCAATGCCAAAATTCCCTGATTATCGCCTCCGGTAAAGCCGATCACTTTGGAAGCGAGATTCTCATACGGATAATATCGTTTATAATCCTCGTCCACCTTGATGCCGTCCAGCCCTGTCCGGTAAATTTCCTCCCCGGTTTCCAGATCGACATTGCTTTTGATTTTTTCGATGGACGATACCTTTTCCACTCTTTTTCGAACGGTCTCTTCCGACAGTCCAAGCTTGCTGCACAAAAGCGCAATCACTGCGTCGGGATCGCGAATCTGGTTATGGATGACAGAAATCGTACAGACCGGCTGGTTATCCGCCAGCACGATCCCGGTCTAAAATTCTCCCGCGCTTTGCTTTGATTTTGCGCTCTCTCTGATGCAAATCCAGCGCGAGCTCAGAATAATGTGCCGCCCGAAATACCATCAGATATACCACTCTGGCGGACAGCCCTGAAAAGATCAGAATGCACGCCAGAAAAATTACGACGATCTTTTTGCGGTGAAACGGTTTGCTCAGTTCCATAAGTTCCCTGCAAAGCAGAAATTACTATACCTTATGAAACCGCTGCCTAAAATATGCACACGCTGCCGCTGCGCGCTGTGACCACAGCAGACAGCGATCGTACTCTTTTCGTAACTGTTCCGTACCCTCGCAGTTACGCGCAAAAATCCATTTCAAATCGGCTA
>OLPG01003383.1_pt1 | contig 9896 bp, 8 predicted proteins | sample 1672311 | NCBI WGS metagenome assembly OLPG01 (sample SAMEA3136670, study PRJEB25190) | human gut metagenome | biome: human gut; feature: human-associated habitat; material: faeces | place: Austria | collected 2013
TTCTGCTTGAAGATGCCGTACTCGTACAGGATGGAGTAGCCGGTGCCGCAGATGCCGGTGGTGGCCATGCCGTCCAGGTAGCAGGCAGCCAGACGGCCCAAGCCGCCGTTGCCCAGGCCTGCATCGGGCTCTTCCTCAAAGATGCTGTCAATGTTGATGTCAGCATCAGACAGAGCCTTTTTGGCCACATCGTCCAGGCCCAGGTTCAGCAGGCTAGTCTTGAGGCTGCGGCCCATCAGGAACTCCATGCACAGGTAGTACACCTGCTTGGTGCCGGTGCCAATGGCCTTGGACTGGAACTTTTTGTGGTTCTCGCTCATCATTTGGCGGCAGATCAGGGCCAGAGAACGGTAGATCTGCTGGTTGGAGGCAACGTTCAGCTCCACGCCGTACTCGCTGGTCAGCTTGTCCTGAAGAATTTTGCCAAATTCTTTCGATGTCATAACTGTACTCCTATCCGCATTCGTGCATAAAATGCTAAAAATCTTGCGTAATGTACGGCCTCTGGTGCTTTCCCTCTACCCCGCGTGCCGTCAACATAACAACGCTATTATAATATGAACACTTGGCAAATGCAAGAAATCAATGGATTTTTTCTGTAACTGCCATTTTTTTAACCAACTTTCTGACCAATATGCCGAAAATTCAAAAAATACACTTTTTCTTGATGCTTATTTATATTATAATAAAGAGAGTATACGGGGCAGGCGGGCAACCGGCGGGGGTAACTCGGCCAGAAATGTGCCGGGTAACTCGCCCAGTGCGTGCCGGAATGGGAAAACGATTCCGGAAACGGTGCCGCTGTCCCGGGAAAAGCAGGAATACACCGCCCGCGTGCCGGGCGGAAACGGATAAAAGGGGAAAAGACACATGGTCAACAAAGTACGGGTGAACATTGCGGGGACGCCGTATGCCATTGCAACGACGGATTCGGAAAAATACATTCAGTCTCTGGCCAAAAAGCTGGACGAGGACATCACAAAGCTGCTGGACGAGAACGAGAATCTCTCGGTGACCAAGGCGGCGGTGTTCTGCGCCATGGATTATCTGGACGAGTACCGCAAGAGCACCGGCAGCGCCGAGAACATGCGCAGCCAGATCCAGGACTACATTGCAGATGCCGCCCGCGCCAAGCTGGCCGAGGACAAGGCCAAGGCTGAGAACGAAGTGCTGCGCCGGGAAGCCGCTGCCCTGCGGGAACAGCTGGCCAAGGAGCGCCGCCGTGAAAGCCGCCGCGAGGAGCGGGCAGAGCAGGCTGCCGCAGAACAGGCTGCCGCCGACGAAAAACAGGGCTGAATACTACCTTATATAAATGGAATGGAGAATTATGTCGAAGATTGAGATCCTTGCCCCTGTGGGCAGTGAAGAAATGCTGCGTGCCGCCGTGTTCAGCGGGGCGGATGCGGTCTACCTGGGCTTTTCGGGCTTCAATGCCCGCACCGGAGCCGGCAACTTTGACGCCGACAGCCTGAAAGAGGCGGTGCGGTTCTGCCATGCCCGCGGCGTGGCGGTGCATGTGGCGCTGAACACCACCGTGTACGGCACCGAGCTGCCGGCCCTGGAACAGGCCATCCGGTCGGTGGCTGCCAGCGGAGCCGATGCCGTGATCTGCCAGGATCTGGCGGTGGCCACCCTGATCGGGAAGATCGCCCCGCAGCTGCCGCGCCACGGCTCCACCCAGATGAGCGTGCACACCCTGCAGGGCGCACTGGAACTGAAGGAGCTGGGTTTTACCCGCGTAGTGTTGGCCCGTGAACTGAGCCTGCCCGAGGTGGAACACATCACGAAGCACTGCGGCATCGAGACCGAGTGCTTCGTGCACGGGGCTTTGTGCATGAGCATGAGCGGCCAGTGTTATATGTCGGCCTTTCTGGGCGGGCGCAGCGGCAACCGCGGCTCCTGCGCCGGGCCCTGCCGCCTGCCTTTTGAGGCCAACACCCTGCCGGAAGGCAAGCCGGGCCGCCTGCATCATCTCTCGCTGAAGGACAACTCGGTCATCGACCAGTTGGACAAGCTGCAGGCGTTGGGGGTGGCCTCGGCCAAGATCGAGGGCCGTCTGCGCACGCCGGAATATGTGGCGGCGGCGGTCAGCGCCTGTCTGGCGGGCCGCGAGGGCCGCGCCTATGACCGCGACCTGCTGAAGAACGCCTTCAGCCGCTCCGGCTTCACCTCCGGCTATCTGAACGGAAAAATCGACGGCACCATGTTCGGCGTGCGCAGCGAAGCGGACGCCGAGCTGACCAAAAAGACCCTGCCTATGCTGCGGGAGCTCTACCGCCGGGAGCGCTCCCGGGTGCCGGTGACCATGCGTCTGGAGATCGAAGAGGGCGGCGAGAAGCTCACCGTGACCGATGCGGACGGCAATAAAGCGTTTGCCTACGGCGATTTTGAGCCGCAGCCCGCCCGCACCGACCCCACCGAGAGCCTGCGCCGCAGTCTGGCCAAGACCGGCGGCACCCCCTTTGAGGCGGCGGACATCGCCGTGGAGATGGACGGCGGGCCGTGGTTCGTGCCCGGCAGCACAGTGAATGAGCTGCGCCGGGAAGCGCTGGACGCCCTGCTCAAAAAGCGGGAAGTGCTGCGCCCCTGGCCCACTACCGAGGAGCATGTGCCTGCCCTGCCGCAGCGCACCCTGCCGCCGCACCGCACCCTGCGTGCCCGGTTCGAGCGCTGGGATCAGGTGCCGGAACAGGCCCTGAGCGGAGTGGAGTATCTCATCCTGCCCATTGCACAGGCCGACCGGGTGCCCCGCGAGTGGCGCAGCAAGACCATTCTGGAGCTGCCCCGGGCCATGTTCGGGGCCCTGGAGCAGGACACCGCCCGCCGCATTGCGGCCACCCAGGATGCAGGCTTTGCCGGGTACGAGGCAAGCAACATCGCCCACCTGCGGCTGTGCCGGGGCCTGCCGCTGTCCGGCGGTTTTGGCCTGAACATCACAAACAACGCAGCAGCGCAGTTCTATGCGGAGCAGGGACTGAACAGCCTGCTCATCCTGCCGGAGGTCAAGGACAGTGACATCGCGTCCATTGCCCCGGTGCGGGACGGCAAGCCGGTGCCCACGGGCGTGATGGTCTACGGCCACATGCCGCTGATGCTCACCCGAGCCTGCCCGCTGCAGAACATCCACGACTGCGCCCACTGCGACAAGACCGGCACGCTGACCGACCGCAAGGCCAAAAAGTTCCCGGTGCGGTGCAGCCTGGGCATGCGCACCATCTACAACCCGGTGCCCATCTACATGGGCGACAAGCCCGGTGCGCTGGCCGTGGACTACGGCGTGGCCTATTTCACGCTGGAGACTCGCGAGGAAGCCGCCGCAATTCTGGATATGATCCGCACCCATGCGCCTTTTGAAGGCGATTTCACCCGCGGACTGTATTTCAAGGGGACCAATTGACCCTCTCACTGGCCTTGTCCGCCTGCGGCGGTGCAATGTCGGAGCTCTCCCGAAGGGTGAGCAGGATCGAGGAATGACAAAATAAACGAGGTATACTATGGAACCGATCACCGTAAACTATAAAGTTCTGGATGCGCGGGCAAAGGTGCCCGCCTATGCGACCCCCGGCTCTGCCGCCGCCGACCTGTGCGCCGTGCTGGATGAGCCGCTGACCGTTCAGCCCATGGAGCGGGTGCTGGTGCCCACCGGCCTTGCCATTGAGCTGCCCGGTGCCCACAGTGTGGCGCTGGTGTATGCCCGCAGCGGCCTGTCCATCAAGCACGGCCTGTGCATGGCCAACGGTGTGGGCGTGGTGGACAGTGACTACCGCGGCGAGCTGAAGGTGCCCATGATCAACCTGGGCAAGGAGGCCTACACCATCCAGCCCGGGGAGCGGGTGGCACAGCTGTGCATCGCCCCGGTGTACACGGCAGCCTTTGTGCCGGTGCAGGAGCTGGGCGACACCACCCGCGGCGCGGGCGGTTTTGGCTCCACCGGCAAATGAGAGAAAAGGAACGCGATATGGAACTGATCTTAGCCTCCGGCAGCCCGCGCCGCCGGGAACTGCTTTCCCTGTATACGACCGACTTCACGGTCTGCGTCAGCGACTTTGACGAGAGCACCGTGACCGCCGACACCCCGGCCCATCTGGTGGAACAGCTGGCCCGGGGCAAGTGCCTGGCGGTGGCAAAGGACCACCCGGACGCCGTGGTCATCGGCTGCGACACGGTGGTGGACGTGAACGGGGAAGTGTTCGGCAAGCCCCACGGCGTGGAGGACGCAAAACGGATGCTGCGGGCCCTGTCCGGTGCCGCCCATCAGGTGCACACCGGCGTGTGCGTGAGCCGCGGCGGCCGCACCGAGAGCTTTGTGGACAGCTGCAAGGTGACCTTCTTCCCGCTGAGCGAGGAGGAGATCGACTTCTATGCTTCCACAAAGGAGCCCTACGACAAGGCCGGTGCCTACGCCATCCAGGGCCGGGCAGCCCTCTGGCTGGACCGCATCGAGGGCGATTATTACACCATTATGGGCCTGCCGGTCAGCCGTACTGTACAGCTGGTAGAGCGTTTTGTGTGAGAAAAATGGAAAAATGTAAGAAAACGAACGGAAACGCTTGAGAAAACAGCAGCTTGGGGCTATAATATAACCGTGTTATTCTGCGAAGGACGGCGCAAAACGGCCGTCAGACGCTATGGGATAGATCTACTGGAAACGATGAAGGAGAGACTTTACAATGGGTTTTCTGTCGAAGGACGTTGGCATTGACCTGGGTACCGCCAATACTCTGGTCTATATGAAGGGCAAGGGCATCATCATGCGGGAGCCGTCGGTGGTGGCTGTGGACACCAAGACCGACGAGGTGCGCTGTGTGGGCGGCGAGGCAAAGGCCGTCATCGGCCGTACCCCCGGCAGCATCGTGGCAGTGCGTCCCCTGAAGGACGGCGTCATTGCCGATTTTGACATCACCACCAATATGCTGGAGAACTTCCTGAAGAAGGCCTGCGGCAACAGCATGTTCTCCCGCCCTCGCGTGGTCATCTGCATTCCCTCCGGCGTGACCGAGGTGGAGCGCCGCGCCGTGCGGGAAGCTACCCTGAAGGCTGGTGCCCGTCAGGTGTCGGTGATCGAGGAGCCCATGGCCGCTGCCATCGGTGCGGGCCTGCCCATCAGCGAGCCCACCGGCAGCATGATCGTGGACATCGGCGGCGGCACGGCCGAGATCGCCGTGATCTCGCTGGGCGGCATCGTGGCCTCCCGCAGTGTGCGCATGGCCGGTGACATGTTCGATCAGGCCATCATCGCCTTTATCAAGCGCAAGTACAACCTGCTCATCGGTGAGCGCACCGCCGAGCAGATCAAGATCGAGATCGGTTCCGCCTACGTTCTGGACCCGGAGCTGACCATGGAGATCAAGGGCCGCAACCTGGTGGACGGCCTGCCCAAGAACATCGTGGTGCACTCTGAGGACGTGCGTGCCGCCCTGCTGGAGTGCCTGGAGAAGATCACCAGCGCCATCAAGGAGACGCTGGAGCGTACCCCGCCGGAACTGAGCGCCGATATCATCGACCGCGGCATCACCCTGACCGGCGGCGGTGCCCTGCTGCGCGGTCTGGATCAGCTGATCCAGAGCGAGACCGGCATTGACGTGCACGTTGCCGAGGACCCGCTGGACTGTGTGGCCAAGGGTGCCGGTGCAGTGCTGGATCATGTGGATGTGCTGCACGACGTGCTGGACACCGACGGCGGTCATATGTAATCAGCGGCCCGGAAGCGGGCTGCCGGATCTCTTGCGGAAAAGCTATTGACGTTGCACCTGCGCTGTTTTCCGCTGCAAACAGGACCCTTGCGCGGATGGCATGGCTGTCCGCGCTTTTTTTGTGAACGCGCAGGTTTGCTCCGAATGGGAGGACAGACCCCTTGAAAGATTTTTTTGACACCTGGAAATTCAAGATCCTGGTCATCGTGGCGGTGTTCCTGGTGGGCATCATGGCGTATGCCGGTGCCAACGGCCGCCTGACGGCAGCCCCGCAGGAGCTGCTGAGCGTGGTGCTCACCCCCCTCCAGAAGGTCACGTCGGCCCTCAGCGGCGGTGCGGCCTCGGTGTGGGAAAAATACACCAGCATCGACGATGTGATGGACCGGAACGAGCAGCTGGAAGCCGAAAATGCAGAGCTGCGCCAGCAGATGGTGGACTACGACCGCATCAAGGCCGAGAACGACGCCTACAAGGCACTGGCACGCATCCAGGACACAAATTCGGAAGCGAGCTATGTGTCGGCCTTTGTCATCGGCCGTGACCCGCTGGATGAATTTGGCGGTTTTACGCTGGATCAGGGCAGCACGGACGGCGTGGCGGTGAACGATGCCATCATCAGTGACCGGGGCTATCTGCTGGGCGTGGTGGTGGAAGTGGACGCCACCAGCTGCAAGGTGATGACCATCCTGCACCCCAGCTTCAACGCAGCGGGCGTGATCTCCCGCACGCGGGAAAACGGCATCATCACCGGCAGCGCCGACTATGCCGCCGACGGCCAGTGCGTGCTGACCAATCTGGACCGCGCCACCGAGGCCCGCAAGGGCGATCAGGTGATCACCACCGGTCTGGGCGGGGTGTTCCCGGCAAACCTGCTGGTGGGCACTGTGCAGGAAGTGGTGCCGGAGCAGAGCGGCAAGTCCTCCAGTGCGGTCATCCTGCCGGGTGCCGACCCGCGCACGGTCAAGCATGTGTTCATCGTTACCGAATATTAAGGAGGCAGATGTATGGAATCTCGCCGCAAGCGCAGCCGCAGCCAGATCCTGAAGTGGTGCTGCTATGTGCTGGGCCTGTTTGTGTGTGCGGCGCTGCAGACCACGCCGGGGCTGTTCCAGCTGGGTCAGGCAAAGCCGCTGCTGCTGCTGCCGCTCTGTCTGGCCGTGTCGGTGTGTGAGGGCGAATTTGCCGGAGCACTGTTCGGCATGGTGTGCGGCCTGCTGTGGGATTACACCGCCGGGCGCACCGTGGGCATGCTGGCACTGGAAATGATGCTGCTCTGCTTTGCCGTGGGCGTGCTGGTGCAGCTGTACCTGCAGAGCGCTCCGGGCAACTTTGCGGTCATCTCGGCCGCAGCGGCTTTGCTGGTGCTCTCCTGCGACTGGCTGTTCTTTTACCGGATGCCCGGCTACAGCGGCTCGGCACAGCGCTACCTGTGGTTCGTGCTGCCCTCGGCGGCCCTTACCATTCCGGCGTCGCTGGTGGAGTTTGCCATCGTGCGGCACATTTACAACAAGTTCAAGATCGACAACGGCGTGGTCTGACCGCCGGAGGAACTACGGATGAACCAAAACGAACGCAAGACCGTCATGCGGCGCATGGTGCTGCTGATCGCTGTGGCGGCACTGGTCATGGGCCTGTACGCCCTGCGGCTGATCTTTCTGCAGCTGGTCAACGGCGACGAGTACAAGTCCCAGGCCACCAACACGACGGACTATAACTTTACGGTCACTGCTGCCCGCGGCGACATCGTGGACAGCACCGGCAAGCGCATTGCCACCACGACCACCAGCTACAACGTGGTGCTCAACAAGCTGCAGATGGGTGACGAGGATCTGGACAGCCTACTGCAGCGGTTGGTGGAGCTGTTTGAGAAAAACGGCGAAAGCTGGACCGATACCCTGCTCATCAACCAGCCGGACGCGGCGGGCAACTATACCTTTACAGCCCGGGATGACAGCAGCGGCGACCAGCGGCAGCTGACCACGATGAAGGAGAACCTGGGCCTGCAGCAGTATGCCACCGCCAACGACGTGATGGAAATGCTGGTGGAGAAAAACAACCTGCAGGATCTGCCGCTGCGCTGGCAGCGCACCCTGGCCGGCATCCACTACGAGATGGAACTGCAGGCATTTTCCAACGTGAACAACTTTGTGATGGCGGAAAACGTCAGCGACGTGACCGTGGCCACCATCAAGGAGAACAGCCTGTCGCTGCCCGGCGTGGAAATCGTGCAGACCAGCACCCGCAGCTACGAGCAGGGCGATATCGTCCCGGCGGTGCTGGGCCGTGTGGGCAAGATCACCGCCGAAAAGTGGAAGGTGACCGACGAGAACGGCCAGGTGACCTACCCCCTGCGGGACAAGGGCTACAACATGAACGATGTGCTGGGCATCTCGGGCCTGGAATCGGCCTATGAGGATGAACTGCGCGGCAAGGACGGTGTGGAGACCATCACCCGCAATTCCGACGGTGTGATCGTGAACACGCAGCTCACCACTGTGCCGGAACCGGGCCACACGGTGCAGCTGACCATCAACAGCGACTTCCAGCGGGCGGTGAACAAGGCATTGGCCAACAACATTGACATGATCAACCGCACCTACAACACCGGCAACATGAAAGCGGCAGCCGGTGCGGCGGTGGTCATTGATGTGAAGAATGGCGGCGTGCTGGCGGCCTCCAACTACCCCAGCTTTGACCAGAACCTGTATGCCACTCAGTACGACGAATACAGTGCCGACCCCAGCCTGCCGCTGTTCAACCGCAGCCTGCAGGGTCTGTACACGCCCGGCTCCACCTTTAAGCCGGCCGTGGCCGTGGCCGCGCTGGACAGTGGCCTGATCAACCAGTATTCCACCGTGAACTGTACAGGTGTGTATACCTATTACAAGGATTACCGTCCCCGCTGCACCCAGCACGGCCACAGCGGCAACATCAGCGTGGTGGATGCCATCAAGTGGAGCTGCAACATCTTCTTCTACGATGTGGGCCGCCGCCTGACCAGTGACGTCTACGACGCCTATGCCTACAAGCTGGGTCTGGCTCAGCGCACCGGCGTGGAGGTGAGCGAGAGCCTGGGCCGTCTGACCACCAAGAACGACAGCAACTACAACACCTCGCTGGACATTCAGGCGGCCATCGGTCAGGGCAATACGGTGGTCACCCCCATTCAGCTGGCCACTTATGCGGCTACGCTGGCCAACAACGGTGTGCGCTACCGCACCCACTTCGTCAAGGCCATCCTCGACACGAATACCGGCGAGGTGATCCATGAGACCCAGCCCGAAGTGATGGATGTGGTGGAGGACAACGGCACCACCTTTGCACTGGTGCGGCAGGGCATGAAACTGGTGCCCAGTACCATCACCGGCAAGATCTCCAGCTACCCGATCGCCATTGCCTGCAAGACCGGCACCCCCCAGCGCAGTGAGACCTACGCCCCCGGCAAGCACTACCTGAACGCGATGATGATCGCCTACCTGCCGGCCGACGACCCGGAGATCGCTATCGGCATCACGGTGGAGTACGGCGGCTACGGTGCCCGCACCGGTGATCTGGTGGTGGACATCGCCAATGCCTACTTTGCCATGAAGGATGGCACGCTGGAGGTGGATCCCTATGTGAACCCTGCTCTGAGCGCGGATCCTTCGGATGACACGACCGGCGCGGCCGATACCACGGACACTGCCGGTGCCGCACAGGATGAGACACAGCCGGAGCAGGGAAGTGCAGACTAACGTCGTTTTGCGGTGCACACTCTGAAAATTTAAGACAAAATTGAATATTCTGTATAAAAACCGGTTGTAAATGATTGGATTTTGTGATATCATTTTGTACAAAGGGAAATTTCCGCAAATGACACGACAGAGGAGAGATAACAGATGACGATTGCACTGATTGCGCATGACTCCAAAAAGGAGTTGATGGTTCAGTTTTGTACGGCGTACTGCCGCATCCTGAGCCAGCATAAGTTGGTGGCGACCGGCACAACCGGCAAGCTCATCGCCGAGGCGACGGGCCTGCAGGTGCAGCGTTTTCTGGCCGGTGTGCAGGGCGGCGACCAGCAGATCGCGTCCCGCATTGCCTGCAATGAGATCGACCTGCTGTTGTTTTTCCGCGACCCCATCAATGCAAAGCCCAGCGAGCCCAACGAGATGACTCTGCTGCGCCTGTGCGATGTGCACAACATCCCCATGGCCACCAACA